>Ga0209319_1000483_pt1 | contig 50391 bp, 53 predicted proteins | sample RifGroE2_FD_184000 | JGI IMG/M metagenome (GOLD analysis project Ga0209319, IMG submission 184000) | Groundwater microbial communities from Rifle, Colorado - Groundwater E2 (SPAdes) (version 2) | ecosystem: Environmental > Aquatic > Deep subsurface > Groundwater | place: Rifle, Colorado, United...
CGTCCATGGTGGTTGATTTTTGCATTACCGTTCATACTTCGTTCAATGAACAGTAAAAATTGCAATTTTTAAGAATTTCTGTTCAATGTCCGTTCATTGAAGATTAAGCAACCAATATCACACTTTAAAACAGCTTGATAATCAAGTTAAAGAGAGACCAAAGTTAGGCCAAAGATATATCAAAGAGGGAACGGAGCCTTTTTGTACATATCTTTTTAGCGGGTTTACAGTATGTTAGGTGGATGTTTGTAGAGACTCACGACCAGTGCGTCTCTGCCATCGAGTTATAAACATCATGCGCCAGCAGTCAATGTTAATAGCTATGGACTTTGACTTTAATTTTGACTTTGACTATGGCCCGGCATAGCTATCAGGGCGAAATCTCGTTTTTTTTGCCTGATGTGTAGAGTTTGAAAAGTTTTACTTTTGGTTAGGAATTCAAAGCCAAAAGGACGATCAGGATGAACAAGTTTTGAGAAGATGTGTCGACAGTCCGGTAACAGATGATTGCTCCCTCTGCCCGGGGCGCCATAAGCCGCCAAACCTAAGCCGACATCATATTTTCATTTGTTGATTGACACCCATAGGCAATGAATAAGCACCATACTTTCGCTCCATAACTGTAAAATTGCCTGGAGCGACTGACAACATTATGTTACTGTAGTGAAAACTGTAACTCATGGGGTGAAGCTATAGCTGGGGGCAACCAGAATTTGTATCCATAATGTTGCGGAGGAAAAAAAGGTTTTGCATTTTTTTATATCCTGATAATTTTGAAGAGAGGTACTATCGGAAGAATTACTTGCGTGAGAGGAAACGATGTTACCTCATTCAGGCGACTGGCAGAACGCAGGGGGTTGTTGGGTTTCCGGATAATTATTTTAGATTATACCATAAGTGCCAGAATAAGTTCTGATTTTCAAAGAATAAGCAAAAGTAAAACTGCATAAAAAAAACTAACAAAATACTTGAAGGCTTGGGAAAGTTTGTATATTTGTGATGTTAAAAATCAAGATCGTATGAAAAAAAGAGCAGCGATAGCAAAGTGGATTTATCCATTTTAAGAGGAGCGGCAATACTTTTCTTCGATGGAATTGAACAATCGAAACCGCACATATATGACGGGATCTGATGTGTATGCAGTTTTTGTGTACATATAAGTAAGTTGACGTGATAATATTAAACACAATAGCCCATACAATAAAATAATTGACAATGAACTTAGACGAAATTTGCTACAAGAACACACCAATAAAAAGAGTTATAATAAAAATTGACTTTTTAGGACGTGTTGCAGAGCTAAACGACAATTTACCATTACCAATTGCGGATGTAATAAAACAATCATTTCCAATTGCAGAAGCAAAAGATGTAGTAGCTAGAGAACTTCAAATATCTAATGAAAAGGTGACAGAGAATAATAAAAATGTCAGGGAGTGGCACTTCCACACAGAAGAAAGAAATGCAACACTTATAATAGAAGAAGACTTCTTTGCCATTCAAATAAATCACTATATATCATTTGAAAAGATAATGTTAGTTCTAAAGGAAATTAAAGACATTTTCTTCACACAATATCCTAAGCTATTATCCAGACGATTAGGAATTAGATTTATAAATGAAATTAACTTAAATGAAAAAAATCCTTTTGATTGGAAAAAATATATTAACCCTAAGCTGACTTCTATTTTTGAAGCAACTCAAAACCCTTCAAACATAATTCGAGCGTTTCATAATTTGGAAGTCAAATATGATGATATATTGTTAAAATTCCAATATGGTATGCACAATCAAGACTATCCAGCTACAATAAAGAAGAAGACCTTTATACTTGATCTTGATGCTTCATTTTCAGGCATATTAAAACAACATGAAATTGATATTTATTTATTAAAACAACATTCCATTATTCAGAAACAATTTGAATATTCAATAACTGATAAACTTAGATCTTACTTTGGACTTAAATTGCCTAATAATGATTGATACAGAAGATATTATGTTTTCAGGAGAATACAATACTTCTGAAACAACAGAGACTATGAAAACAAATAATTCTTGTGAGGCAGTATTTGAACAAACTACGGTATCAGAACAAGTTGAATATTCAGTATCCAAACCCCTAAGGATTATTATTAAAGCGGTAATTAAGAATGATTAAAGTAGATAAAAATAAAGTTGAAACTCGAGTTTGTCAAGGTGATATTATTGCAAACGTCGAATTTGTTGAATATGCTATTGAAAAATCTGGACAAATTGAAATTTCAAAAATTATTTTTCCTTATGTATATGTATTGAGTCAAGATTGTGACTTAGAGCAAGAGTATTCAAGCAGAACAAATGCCAACTCACAAAATCAGGATAAACATTTGATTTCTGTGATTGTTGCCCCACTTTACAATCTTGAACAAGTCTATGACGGAATTCATTTAGAAGATATTGGATTAAAAATGCAGACAATCAGTAGAAATACTGACAAGACTGAAAATAAAATTTTACGTCAAAACAATAACCCAAGATACCACTATCTTGAGTTTTCAAATGAAGTTTCAATTCCAAATTCTGTGATTGATTTCAAGCACTATTTTACAGTTAACAACAATCTTCTTCTTGACAAAAAAAAGAAATGTTTTGTTTGTAAAGTAAGTGAGCTTTATAGAGAAAATATTTCACATCGCTTTTCTTTTTTTTTATCAAGAATTGGACTACCATAAATGGTTGACAAGAATTACTTCGGCCAACAAGCAGCTACTCAAAAGAGGTGTTTCAACTTACTGTAATCGTGTTGTATTGTTAGGTTGTGCTTTTGTCGTGTTGTATGTTGTTATGTTTATTTTTGCATTGGTAATTTGTCATTTAGCTGATTTTGTCGCGATTTTGACAGATTCATTGCAGCGACAAGGCATACCTTGTTGCTTCGATACAACAATCAAATCGTCTATGGATATAATTAGTAAAATACGAAACAATATTGATTCAATCGTTTCATTGACTGATGAGGAATATTCTATATTCCGCGATTCCATTGAAATGAAAACGCTGAAGAAAAATGAATTTTTTCTTCAGGAAGGTCAGATTTGCGACTTTATCGGTTTGGTTAACCATGGCATATTGATTTATTTCAAATCTATGGATAGTGGCAATGAAATAACAACCGACTTTGCATTTGAGGGCGATTGGGTAACTAGCAACCTTAGCCGTCTGAATAATTCTCCGTCTTTAATCAATATCAAGGCAATTGAAAACGCTGAATTATTTGTTGTTAAGCAACAGAAATTGTCGGAACTGTATGTTAAAATCCCTAAAATCGAACGACTTGGCCGAATTTTAATGGAACAGGAATACTTGAAAATTGTACAACAAAGTGTCGATTTACAGGTGCTTACTGCAACAGAGCGGTACGAGAACCTACTTCATAAATTTCCGGAAATCTTTCAAAGGGTGCAACTTCACCACATTGCCAATTATCTTGGTATAGCTCCTAAATCGTTAAGCCGGATACGGAAAGAATTATTCGATTGAAAAATTTGGTAACAAATGTGGAGTACTTGCCCGCATTATATCGCTGACCTTTGTATCATAATTATTAAGACCTTATGATATGAAAAAGCAATTCTTTCTTTTTGTTGCAATATTGGCTATAGCCTTTTCAGTTACAGCGCAAAACAATGAAGTGGAGAAGAGACATGCCTCTTTCCCAATTACTCAAAAATCTCAATGCGACAGTCTGGAGGTTAAACAAACTGTTGGTGTGGCAATCGATTTACTTCCACCAGTTATGAGTGCTATGGCGGGCAATTTTGGTTACTCGGCCCAATTGTGGTATGGATACAAGAAATTCAGGGTTCGTGGTGTAATAGCCGGGTTTACCATGCCTGATAAGCTTATGGGAAACGATGACTTTAAAAATTTACATACCACTGCCACTGCTTTGATCTTTGATTACTTCCTGAAAAACAACTTCAGGGGATGGTGGTTTGGTGCCGGGTTTGAAATGTGGGATAACACTATAACCATGAAATTGAATAATCAGGATTATGGATTTAAAGATTACGTAGCCACGGCAGGAAGTGGTTATATTTTCAAGGTTTATAAAAACTTCTACGTTGAGCCCTGGGGTGCGCTGCATTATGTTTTAAATGATGAAAAAGTAACTTTTGGCGAAACCAGCTATAAAACTAAAAAGTTTCAGGGAGAAGTATCGCTGAAGGTGGGTTGGCATTTTTAAACACAGGTGCCCAGATATAAACAATAGTAATTGCTAAAATATTTATATCAAGATATCCAGACAACGATTTGTTCACTTCATTGAATGGTGATAGGGTGGTTTGTATGGAAGTAATGCTTTATCAGGCTGGCGAGATTCAGGCTGTTCCCGAAAACTTGTGATAAGGTTATGGAATAATATGCTATTTTTACAGCTGTATCTGTTGTTTCCGTTTTCTGATGTCGGCTATTGAATATCAGTTTTTTCGCGAAGCACAAATTAAGTTATCACTGGTTAATTAGCCTAAATTGTTATTTTTTATGTTATTGTGGTTTTGCGTTGTTCCGAGCGTCTGTAGTATGATTATAAATACAAAGCAAATGATTCTTACAAATTAGTTACCAATGAAAAAAACCTTCGCAGCAATACTGTGAGGGTTGTTTTTAATCTCAATTTGTTGCATAATGAAAAAAATATATTACCTGATCATAGGACTGATCATTCTATTATCCTTTCGCTTTTTTTCTTCGTTATTTTACCCTGTTCTTAATTCCGACAATGCAGTTACAATATTAATGATTCATTACTTTAAACTGCCAAATGACCTTTATTTTTGGGGGCAGGACAGGATGGGTAGCCTTATTCCCTTAATTGGTCAAATCCCTTTAAAAATATTCAGTTTCTCAGCACTTACCTCTGAATCAATTGTACATTATTTAATTCTGATATTGGGATCTTTCTCGTTTACTCATTTTTTAAAATCGCATTTTCTTAAAATTATTTTTGCAATTGTCTGGTTCTTTCCTCCAATGAGGCTCATTGATGTGACTCAGTTTTCATTTGGAATACACTATAGTTTAATTGCAATGTCGTGTTATTTATTTGATTACTATCAAAAAGAGAAGATTCAGAATAATCTGCTTCTTCGTAATTCAATTCTTTCAATAATAGCGCTCCTTCTGATATCTGCAATTTGGGTGTCTGATATGGCACTCGTTACCGTTTTTTTATTGTTAGCGTTCCAGTTGTATTTTTATCTGAAGAAAAATGTATTTGCATTCTCGTTGCTCAAAAAGAGCGAGTTGTATTTTACACTGGCAGGTTTTATATTAGGTTATATTTTTATTCATTATGCTAAAAGTCTTTCGCAAAACAGGCAGGACTATACTACTTTTAGTGATTTCAATACAATATGGAAGACATGCGTGCTTTTCTGGAATACTATTGCTGACTTCTCTGCATTCAGGGCAAAAGAGCCTTTTACAAGCGTGTATTCTTACCTGGTTGTCATCATTTTTATAATAATCGTCAGTCAGATTAAGAATGTTAAAATAAGCAGCACTGCTAAAATGATGATGTTGTTCTTTCTCTTTGATGCAGTTATTCTCTTCGGTGCAATAATGATCTCCAACTGGACTTTTTTAAATGGCGTTCCGCGGAGATATTTTACCTGCACATATATTTCGCTCTCCTTTGCACTTTTATTACTATTGGATAATTTAAATACAAATGGCAAGTATTTGAATATTATTAATACAGTTTTACTTTTAACGGTCTTTACGGGAGGCATTGGAACACTATATAATATTAGATTTATATGGCCAAAAACTATGACCCCAAGAGTTAAGATTGCCGGTGAATTTGAAAAACTGGGACAAATAGGGATAATCTCTGAATATTGGAATTCCTATATTAATTCATGTCCTGATCCTGGTATGATTAAAGCAACTCCTCATGATTTAACATGGGCTGTAAGGAATTACGAAATAGTAGATGAAGTTTTTGAGCAGAAAAACATATATGTAATTAAAGATATGTGGCTGGAGGCATTTCCTGATACCTTGAAGGAATTCGGACGAGTATTAATAAAAGATGGTACTGAATTTAGAATTGGTGATTGTAATGTATGTAAGTATAAAAAGATTTCATCTCCAAAAAACTAAATTTCGGGTAACTCCATAGTTTACACAGAACTAAAGAAAACATGGGAAAAGTAAATCTACAGGAAAAGCTGTCACAGTTTAGCGATCATTGGAGCCCTAAAATCGTTGGTGAGCTTAACGGTCAACAAGTAAAGCTTGTTAAGATTAAGGGCGAATTTGTCTGGCACAAACATGACCACGAAGACGAATTATTTTTTGTCGTCAAAGGAAGCTTCAAAATGGAGTATCGTGACAGGATGGTTGAAGTAAATGAAAATGAATTTTTAATTGTTCATAGGGGTATTGAACACAGACCTGTTGCGGATAAAGAGGCTTCAATTATGCTATTTGAACCTGCTTCAACTCTCAATACCGGCGATACAGAAGGAGAACTGACAAAACACACATTAGACAAAATTTGAAGGAGTATTGTACACACAACTAATGGTGCCTGAACTTACCGCCATGCCAAACGCTGGTGGGAAGGTTGTCTTATATTAGTTACTGACTATCGCGGTTATTTCATTTGTAATGATTGTACTTGTAGGGCACACAGGTGGGCGGATCAGACACACGGAATTGTTATAGTGGTTTGGTAACCATTCTGTTATTGGAAATACATCTGGCGTAGGGTGCCGGTTTTTAATACAATCCTTCCTTGAATCTGAAATACCGGATTCAATACCATTCATCTAATTTCGTTTACTGTCAGATGTATTCAGTCAGGTAATGCCCGGTATATGAGTGCGGGCACTTTACCAAATCTTCAGGCGTCCCCTCGAATAGTATTTCTCCGCCTTTTCTTCCTCCTTCAGGCCCCATATCAATGATCCAGTCGGCCTGCCGGATGATGTCGGGGTTGTGTTCGATGATAATCACGGTATTGTGGTTTTCTACCAAACGGTTTACAATGCGGAAGAAGTTCATGGTATCAGAAAGGTGAAGCCCTGTTGTTGGCTCGTCCATGATGTAGATGTTGGATTCATGGTTAAGCTCGGAGGCAATCTTCAGCCTTTGTGATTCACCGCCTGATAGTGTGCTGAGCGATTGCCCGAGTTTAAGGTAGCCGAGCCCGACCTCCTGCAACAGGCTGAGGTGTTTTTGGATGGTCTTTTCCGCGAAAAACTCTCTGGCCTGGTTGATTGTCATGTCGAGTACATCGGCGATAGTATGTCCCTGCATCTTCAGGTTGAGTACATCGGCATGGTAACGTTGTCCTTCACATGCATCGCATACCGTTTTCACAGCATCGAGGAAATGGAGTTCGAAGCTCAGGGTTCCTTGTCCGTTGCATTTAGGACAGGCCCCTTTCGAGTTGAAACTGAACAGAGAAGCATCATTATGTGTGGCCTTGGCAAATTCTTTCCTTATCAGATCAAACACTCCAATGTAGGTGGCAGCGTTTGCCCGTGAAGTTTTTCCAATTGGCGACTGGTCGATAATGACTGCTTCGGGATGGGCGGCTGTAAAACATCCATGGATGAGGCTGCTCTTACCGCTGCCGGCAACGCCTGTAATGCAGGTAAGGATCCCGATGGGTATCTTTGTACTAACGTTCTTCAGGTTGTTGAGGCTGGCTCCCCTGATATCATAGAATCCATGCGGTTTTCTGCGTTTGTAGAATTCCATTTTGGGTCTATTCAGGAATTTGGCGGTAATGCTGTCTGTCATCTTTAATCCGGACGCTTCACCGTTATAAACCACAACACCGCCCTGTCTTCCTGCTCCCGGTCCCATATCGATAATCCATTCAGCGGCATTGATGATGTCGGGATCATGTTCCACAACAAAGACACTATTTCCCTTTTCCTTTAGCCGGAAAAGGATGGCGAGAAGTTTTTCGGTATCACGGGGATGGAGTCCTATGGAAGGTTCGTCAAGGACATAGAGCAAATCAGTAAGATTGCAATCGAGTTGCCGTGCCATCTTTACCCGTTGTGATTCACCCCCTGAGAGAGTTGATACAGGGCGATCGAGTGACAGATAACCTACACCAATTTCTATTAGTTGTTCGAGCAGAAAGAGGGCTTTACGCAATACTGGACGTGAGATATCATCGCTGATTGTGCTGAGAAAGCTTAATACCTCTGTAAGCTCCAGCCGACACAAGGCATCAATGGAGAGACCGTTCAGGGTTACAGACCGGGCTCTTTCGTTTAGCCTGCTTCCGTTACATTGGTCGCATTGGGCATAGATGAAATAGCGGGAATAGGCGTTCTTTTCATCGTCGGGTAATTCATCTTCTGCTTTTCCGGTGACAGCATTGACCAGTTTCCGGGCAATACCTTCAAAGTTTTTGGTGTAGGCTAATATTTGTTTCGAGTCTTTGATGGCAAAGGGTTCGGAATATAGCAGACATCTGATTTCATCCCCCGTGAAATCGTGTAGCTTTTTGTCATTATCAAAAAGGTTAGTGGCGATGAGTTCCTTCCACATGAAACCGCCTTTTTTATAATGGGGGTGCGTGATTGCTCCTTCGCGCAGGCTAAGATTCTGGTTAAGGAATAATTCAAGGTTGATCGTTACCTTCTTGCCCAGACCATGACAATAGGGGCACATCCCCTCGGGGTGATTGAACGAGAAATAAAAGGAGGGGCCAATACCCGGTTGTGCAACGCGCGAATAGAGCAATCGCAGATAGGTGTTGATTTCGGTAGCCGTACCGACAGTACTGCGCAGGTTGTTCCCCATACGCTTCTGGTCGATTACGATAGCTGTGGATAGGTTCCTGATATCGTCAACATCGGGACGTGAAAGTTTTGGCATCCTGGTGCGGGCAAAGGTGGAGAAGGTTTCGATAAGTTGCCGTCGTGCCTCTGTATAAACTGTATCGAACAATAATGACGATTTTCCGGATCCAGATACTCCCGTAAATACTACCAACCGGTGTTTCGGAATTGAAAGACTGATATTTTGGAGGTTGTTGGTGTGCGCGTTCTGAATGATGATATCATGATGTGTCATATTTTCAGAATTTTATATTGTGGGCACTTCTGATTGCAAAAGTAACCGATATGAGCGACGTAATTCCCAAAACAGCAACAGCTATGGTGAAGAAATAGCCTGAAGAGGTCCCGGCGAGGAGGAACCTCATACCTTCGAGGACATAAGTTACCGGGTTACCCCATGAAGCGGTGAGAAGCCATTCAGAGGTAATCAATTCGCGTGGCATATATGTAGTGGAGAGAAATATCAGAGGGAAGACTGTATTGGTGATGATAGCCGCGCTTTGATGCCTCCCGGTACGAATCATCACGCCGGTTGAGAATCCGCATAAGGTGATGGCCCAAAGCATCGAGAGGAGTAGTACTCCGAGTATGGAGAGGACACCAAATCGAAAAGGCAGGGCAAATAGCGCCCCAATCATGATGATAAGCGCCGAGAAGATGAGGGTAGAGAGGATGTCGGCCAGCATGGGGGCGGCAATGAGTACTTTTCGCGAGGCAGGACTAAGGTACATGCGACGGAAATAACCGGATTGCATGTCGGCATTGAGCGTCTGGCTGGCTCCGGCGGATGACCCCATGGCAAGTGAAACAAGCGCGATCGGGAAGATGAAGGCAAAATAGCCGTTGGGACCAAAGGCATCCAGAAAGCCAACACCACCAATACCGGCGTTGTAGACAATAAGGAAGAAGAGACTCATTCCAAATCCCATCAAGGGGGCTTCAGGGCGAAATATCAGTTTGGTAACTCCCCTTCGGATAAGAAGCAGGTCGGCTGTGTTCATGAATTGATGTATTTAGTGTTATTAAGTGATTTTGTGTATTTCAGGTAGTTGTCCTCGAGGGAGGCATCATCGCCGGCATTAACATTTTGCTTGAAAGCTTGCACTGTTCCCTGAAAATGAATTGTGCCATCAATGATCAGAGCCATTTCAGAAGCATGGCGGTCAGCCTCTTCGAGGTATTGGGTGGTAAGCATGATCGTGACCCCATCTTTGTGGTTAAGTGACGTAATTACATGCCAGAAAGTTTCTCTGGCCAGTGGATCCATCCCTACGGTTGGTTCGTCGAGAAAGAGTACTCTGGGGCGATGTACAAGTGCCAGTGCACAATGAAGGCGACGTTTATTGCCTCCCGAGAGAGAAGCTGTTTTCTTGTGTTTCTCGTTTTCAAGACCAAACTGGATAATGAGTTCTTCGGCACGTTCGCGCGATTCGGCATAATGCAAACCGAAAAGTCGTCCCTGAAAGCGAAGCAAATTGAACGGTGTTTCTGCAGGATCAAGTTCATTCTCCTGTGAGGCAGCCCCAATATAGCGTTGGATGGCAGCTGTTTCTTTTTCCGGGTCAAGGCCGCCGATAATGATATCACCGGCGTCTTTTCTGATTAGGGTGGTCATGATGCCAACGAGTGTTGACTTTCCTGCGCCGTTAGGCCCAAGCAAGGCAAAGAAGCTGCCGCGCTCTATGTTCAGGGTAATTGTTTTAAGTGCTTCGACGCCACCTTTGTAGTGCTTTTTTAGTGCCCTGATTTCAATTTCTGACATGATGGATGGTTATTTGAATAGTGACGCAAAAGTAGCGGCATCCATTCATGCAGAATTGTAAAAACGCGACAAAAAGCAGAGAGGATTATCCTGTGATCTCTTCTATGGTATTGTCCTGGTTGCAGGAGTTGAGAAATTCGGTAGGAGTGTAGCCCGAAAGGTCACGGAAGTCGTGGATTAAATGCGCCTGATCGAAATACCCGTTTTGGCAGGCATGTTGTGTCAGTGCTTCTCCCCGGGCTTTCCCCAGCCCCTTGATGGTTTCCAGAAACCGTGCTATCCGGAGGTATTGCTTGGGTGATTTACCAACCAATGAAGCGAACTTTCGCTCCAACGTGCGGGGTGTGACTGCCATTTCAGCAGCCAGAGAAGTCACACTCACCTGAGCCTGATATTGTTTGATGCGCTGTATAGTTTGGCGGATTAGAAAGAAATCATACCCCGGATCGGGCAGGAGTTTTGAAAGCAGAAACTGTTCGATGATTGCAAGACGGTGGTTTTGTCCAACAGCCTCCCCCAGTTGTTCTTCCAGGTGATGTATTTCATAGCTGAAGAGGTCGTTAAGGGCAATGCTTTTCTCTTCGATTTCAGTGAGTGGAAAGCGGAAAAAGCGACAGGCACTGAAAGGGAAGAAGGCTACGGCCAATACACCCGAATCGCCTTGTGTAACAGCATCACACCATTTGCCGGTGAGACCACTGACCATGGATTTTGGCTGATATGTAATGACCCCTAGCGGATCGTGAACAACGAATGGCTTGCGGTAATGAAACATCATTTCAATATGGCCCGTAGGTACTACCCGTTCTCCGATATTGCCATCGCCGGGATCACTTTCAAGCAGCCAGTAGTGGCTGATAAAAGGTGCAAGGGGGGGAGATGGGGCGAAATACCGGAAATGCATAGTAGGGTCATTGGTTTTGCAAAGGTAAGGATACGCGGGAATGAGATCGATACCATAAACTGTGTTGCTTCTTAAAAATTACCGGGTGTAGGATAAATGCTTTAAATAAGGCCTCATTCATGTGATGTGTAATACAAAACATAATAATCTTAGAGTTTGAATGTCAGTGGCAAACAAAGCTACTGTATAAATGGAATCGTCTCCTGCCTGGATTAAAATAAACTCATTAGGCAACCTTTCAAAAATCATCGGGTCTGGTTATATGGTTCAATCAAGATATAGGTGTAGAACTATCATACTCACCCCGTCATAAGTTATCTCTCGCATTAGCGTCAACATAATCAATCAATATAGTATTGTAATCTGGTAATTCATCATTTGTATTTACAAGGGTTCTTTTATAGCTCACACTCACAAGTTTTCTGAAATATATCTTCATTACATTGGATGTTCAAACAATCAACATAGAATTAACAATCAACGACATTGGTTCGGCCGAGAACTATTTTGCAACCTTCTATGTCTATGAGCGTCATTATGGTGCTTTCTGCCCCATGGTTTCAACCCATGTGATTACCGGTTTAGCGGAAGGAACTACTAACATTCAAATTTCCTACAAGGTTCCTTATGAAACCAATGATCCTTTGTTCAGGGTGGGGGCGGTGATTACAGCAGAGAGCTCCGGTGATGACCAAATTGGGGCAGCACCCTGGTGCAATACTAACGATCTTTGCAGGACTGTACAAAGTATATCAGTTACATTTTAATGATTTTGTCTGTTTTCCCGACTCATCTTGTGTCCTGTCCGATCGTAGGATGCGGTACCGGTTCCTGAATTAACAAGAGTGGTTATTCTCTCTCTCTTCAGCTATCAGGTTTCTTTTTACACTTTTTTTTTGAAAATATCCGGCATAATGTTTTGGAATCATTTTATGTCGTATTTTTGCGTCATTAAACATAAGTTATGATTAAGAAAGAAGTTTTCCCCGATGATTTGCAGCAACTGGCTCGTTTTGCACGGGTTATTTCTCATCCTGCAAGACTGGCTATCCTTAAATATCTGGCTGAGACGCCAGCCTGTATTACTGGGGATATCTCAGAGTTTCTGCCCCTTAGCCGCACAACGGTCTCACAACACCTGAAAGAGTTACGCAATCTGGGCCTGATACACGGAGAGATTGACGGACTGAAGGTGAATTATTGTTTATGCTGCCCTTCAATTGGTAAGTATCTTGAAATGTTTGAAAGCTTCTTTCGTCAGGTGCAAGCTGTTGAGGTGCCATGTACATCAGGTTGTGAGACAGGAAAGTGATGATTATGTAAAAAAGAACTGCATGTTATGCAAAACGATTTGTTTTCAGAAAAGGGTTTTGTCAGTGGCGGGATTTTAAATCTCTCGCCAAGGGATGCCTGGCAGGAGTGCGTTGAACGCCATATTGTATTGGTTGATGTCAGAGAACCTTACCTGACCTCTTACAAGTTGTTTGATGTGCCGGAAGTGGTTTATCTTCCGCTAAGCCAATTACATGAGAGGCTAAACGAATTGCCTTTTGACAAACCTCTTATTCTGGCCGACTCCGCAGGAATCAGAAGTCATGAGGCTATGTTGGTTCTGTTGAAAAGGGGTTATGTAAACATTGCCAACCTGGCCGGTGGCCTTGTAGAGTGGGAGCGGGATGAATTACCCTTGAAGACCAATATCAGTGAACGGCTTGAAGGAGCTTGTGCCTGTAAACTTAAAAGAAGAAACAAGCAATAATAATTAGTAAGCGTATAATTATATTAAAAGCCAGGTAAAATGATCTGTAACCTCATCAAATTTCTGCCATAATTGGCAACAATCGTGCTTATTCATGAGATATTTTGGCAATCCCTTCACTCATCTTCTTTTTTCTCTTCCCATTACTATTAAGGAGGAGTATTGACTTTTGGTGGTCGATGGCGATTTAATTTATCTTCATAGTACCTGGCTATTTTGCAATGATATTTATCTTGAGAGAAATTGAAATTAACCTTTAAGTTTTATGTTATGGACGAGAATATTAAAAATGTTGTAAAAGAAAAATACGGACAGATTGCCCGTCAGTCGAAAGCCCAAAATCAGTCGTCGTGCTGTGGTGTTGGCGGCTGCTGTTCAACAGTCGATTATAGTGTGTTCAACGACGACTACAAGCAGATGGAAGGTTACAATCCTGATGCAGACTTAGGTTTAGGATGTGGTTTGCCAACAGAATTTGCCGGGATTAAAGCTGGTGATGCTGTGCTTGACCTTGGAAGTGGGGCAGGGAACGACTGTTTTGTGGCCCGTTCAATCGTCGGAGATACAGGACATGTTACCGGTCTTGACTTCACGAAGGAAATGCTGAAACTGGCACGTGCCAACAATTTGAAAATGGGCTACTCCAACGTGGAGTTTGTCCAGGGTGATATCGAAGAGATGCCATTGCCCGACAGTACTTATGATGTTGTGGTTTCCAACTGTGTGCTCAATCTGGTTCCTGATAAGGAAAAAGCGTTCAGGCAGATTCATCGTGTACTGAAACAGGAAGGTCATTTCTGTGTTTCCGATGTGGTGATTCAGGGTGAACTTCCTGAAAAGTTGCACGCCGATGCCGAGATGTATGTGGGATGTGTTTCGGGAGCTATTGCTATCGATGATTACCTTGGTATTATAAAGAAAACAGGATTTGACGGCATCACTGTGCATAAAAAGAAAGCGATTGAACTCCCCCGCGAAATATTGCTGAATTATATGTCGGCCGATGATATTGATGCGATGGGTACTACAGGAACTGGCATTTTCAGCATCACGGTATCAGCTTTTAAAACTAAATAACCCTTAGCCATGCCAGGAAGAAAACGTTTAAATTTTCTCGACCGTTACCTTACCTTATGGATATTTCTGGCCATGTTTGCCGGGGTAATGGCCGGATGGCTGAGCCCGGGAATTGCAGTTTTCTGGAACAGCCTTTCATCAGGTACAACCAATATTCCCATTGCCATCGGACTCATCGTGATGATGTATCCCCCGCTGGCAAAGGTGAAGTATGAAGAATTGGGTGAAGTGTTTCGCAATACAAGGGTATTGACGTTATCTCTGATTCAGAACTGGGTTATAGGACCTGTACTGATGTTTGCTCTGGCTGTTTTGCTTTTCAAGGTGTTTCCCGGTGAGAACAATGCCAATCTGCCTTATGTATATGGACTGATTATGATTGGACTGGCACGTTGCATTGCCATGGTGATTGTGTGGAATGACCTGGCCAAAGGCGATACTCAATATGCAGCCGGTTTAGTGGCTTTAAACAGTCTGTTTCAGGTGCTTTTCTTCTCGGTCTATGCCTATTTCTTCATTGCCATTGCTCCGGCATGGTTTGGTATTCCTACCAATGAATCGGTAGGTGCAATTACGATTGCCCAAATAGCCGAGAGCGTGTTTATATACCTGGGAATTCCTTTTCTCGCGGGTTTCCTTACAAGGTTAATCCTCATTAGGGTAAAAAGCAAGGAGTGGTACCACACGAAGTTTATTCCGAGAATTAGCCCGCTTACCCTCATCGCGCTATTGTTTACCATCGTAGTGATGTTTTCTCTTAAAGGGGAGTATATCGTGAAGATACCGCTTGATGTAGTGCTGATTGCGATTCCACTGTTGATCTATTTCCTGCTCATGTTTATCGGATCTTTTTTTATGAGTAAGGCTATTGGTGCCAATTACGCCCAATCAACCACGCTCTCATTTACAGCAGCAAGTAACAATTTCGAATTGGCAATCGCTGTTGCCATTGCAGTCTTCGGCATTAATTCCGGGGAGGCTTTTGCAGCGGTCATTGGTCCTTTGGTTGAAGTTCCTGTAATGATTGCGCTGGTGAATGTGGCATTCTGGTTTAAACGACAGTATTTTCATATCCATTAAAATTACTGAAAAGCGCTCCGGACTGTAATTGTCCGGAGCGCTTTGTTTTCATTGCGAATTCCTTATTCTGCCATTTTACTGAGATGTGATCGAACAGTTCTTTCTATAATCATGTCAAGACTGTCGGCACGAGTTGTGGCGAACAGAAAGGCGTCGGCTGTTATGTTTGTAAAATAGGATTTCTGATTGTCTTGTCGATAGACCACTACTCCGGCATAACTGACATTAAAATGCTGCGCCAGCACTTTTCCTTTGGCAGAATTGATGTCAATGTCACGGAAAGCAACCGCGGTTGCTTTAAACCGAACTGCAGCCCTTTGCATGGCTTCTGATATGGCACGGCAAGTCTTGCACCCTCTTTTCTGGTGCAGATAGATAAGAGATACCGAATCTGGAGAAAATCCCTGCACCTGAGCCCTGAAATCTCCGGTTGCTTGTGATGACGGATTTGAACAGGATAAGACTACTGCAAAGACTACTGCAATCAGGGTTATTGGCTTTATATTCGCTATTCGGTACATTCTTTTATTACTTCGTGATCTTAGCTTTGATCTCATCAATAACCGATGGCGTATAACCTTCGCGTCGCCATACAATAACACCTTCTCCATTGGTGATTAATACAGCCGGAAATACATTGATTCCCATGGTCCGGATAAGATCCTGATTTTCGTCGACTAATACTAGTCCTTCATATCCTATCGCTCTGACCTGTCCGATAACTTTTCGGTTGTTACGGATGTTATCGCACGAAACCCCAAGTAAGGCAACGTCAATTGTTTCTTCGGTAATCCAGTCGTTTGTCTCTTCCAATAGCGATAAACCATCAGTACAGCAACCCCTCCATACAATGATGATGTTTTGCTTTTCAGGTTTGATGCATGCTGAAAAATTTCGGCGGATACCCCCGGTATCCTTGATCTCGACCGATGGAACCCGGGTTTCCTGGGCAAGTGCTCCAATCGGATTGATCATACCTGACCAGAATAATACTATGAGGGTGAAGAATAGAAATGATTTAATCATTGATGTAATATCAGAGGTTTAAGGTAACAGCAGCGGTTCCTGACCAACTGTTGGCCATCTGAATTCCGTTATAATACCTGTAAACAGGAATCTGCGGGATGAAGCTGAATGAGGTTTTTTTCAGCAGTTTAACTGCCACCAGCGGGCATAAGGCTACTTGCCTGAATCCTGTAGCCTCCAGAATGATACCATCGTCACGATCAGACCTCTCCCTCCATTCACCCCTTGTCTGAAGTCCGACTGTAATATAGTTGTTTAACAGTCGATATGCCCCCAAGGTCAGGCTGTAGTAATTACCATAGCGATAGTTGAAATTTTTGGATTTTATTCTTGCCGATAATTCTGCCTCGCCCTGAGCGAAAAGATCGATTTTCGATTCGGTTAACGATTTGATGTATTGTAGCCCGATGCGATATTTAAATGCACCGGAAGAGGGTTGTAATTGAACAGGAAGGGTAACATCATCGCGCACCAGATCGAATTGGCCCGTTGGGAATGTCACATTAACAGTGCCAAAAAGCTGTTGAGAGGAAGCAACCCCGCGGTATATTAATCCCCGGCATCCTATGGAAAGATCACTCAAACCATATCCATCATCCGAATTGAGACCAGCTATCTTGTAATGTTCCGCTTTTTTGAAGAAGTAGCCTAATGAAGCGTTTATCTCCAATCCTCGCAGTATGGTATATCCGGCTGAAAAACTGCCGAAAAGATAATCAGACCTGGTAATTAATGGGGTGATATCGAGTTTGTTATCTTTGCTAAAATAAGCTTCAGAATTGGAATATTTGACTGAAGCTGAAATTGTATACCCCCCTGTTTTAAGCGTTCTCAGGTCCGGATTAATGTTTGCCGGACTTCCGGCAGCACAACATTGTGCTGTTGCCTGAGATGGTTGCAACAGGATGAACATCGGGGCAATGAGAAGCAATCTTCCAATTTTTTTCAAGGGATATAGGGAGTTATGTGAATCTTCATACTGGCAGTATCAATGCCATCGCTTCCCTCAACCCGGCATTTAATGGTATTTGTTCCTATGCAACACATACCGGCATAGTAGGTAATAGTTGCCCCGCTGCCGATCAGCGTTCCATGATCTGCTTCCCACTTTATGCGGGTAGTGGGCAGATTGGTTAAAACAGTAATTTTTGTGGTATCCCATGCCATTACCGTGTCAAGGGTTGCCTGAAGGGAGGTGATTTTTAATGCTCCGGTAACAATGGGATCTGTTTCGTCCTTATTAGTACAGCTATGAAGCAGCAGCGCTGTAAAGAGGAGGACTGTCAGGTGAAATGAACTTCGCATAAAGGTTTGTAAAATCGTTGGTAAAATGGAAATCGATTCTCTGTAGAACAGTATAGTTTGAATTAATCGTCTGGCAAATAGTTGCATGAAATTAATCATTATTCGAGGATTTTTCTTACTCTTTTCGATAAATTCATCCCTGTCAGGAATGATTGAGGTGATAGATAATCTACAAGTGGCGTCCTCCTGGCAACTTAAATCAGGTGAGCTTGTGATGGTTCAGTTCCAAAATTATCCGCCACACTTATTACTGGGGCGAACCAATGCGTATTCGTAAACAATCATTCACTTCCACAGCCACAGCCACCAAACGATTTACCGGAATATGAATCCGGAGAGATGCGGCCAATCTCTTTTACAATTTCACTGGCAACTTTATCGACCATTTCAAGATGTTCATCTTTCAGGTCTTTGTTTCGTATGATTTTTGTATTAAGCGCGTTTTCAATTCCAATAATCTTCGAAACATCTATTGAGCCACTGATCTTGCCACTATATTTCTCAGTACTTCTTTTAGCGCATAGCTTATCACAGCCATCAACCGAAATCGTCGGAAATACTTTTGCAAAGTTTCTTTCCTCTTCACCGCCTGCAAGGTATAGTGGCAAACAAAGTGTTACTGTTTTAACAAACTTCAATTCCTCAAGTATTTTTCGGGTAGCAAGTCTCGAGATGGTCCCTCCAAGACATTCTTCGCCACTGCACGATAAAACGCCAACTTTTAGTTCTGACATTGTATTTCTCTTTAGTTTATTTCATTTATTATTATCGCAATCTTTTCAGCGATTTCATTCACGACTACTTCGCCGTCTGCATCAAGGTGCGTAGCCGAACCGAAGTTCTTCCCTTTATGTTCTTTCACTGTATCCAGAACTTTAATTTCTTCTATTACAATTCCGCCAGCTAAAGCAACATTTTTCGATGCGCACATCTTTGGACAACCATCAACAGTAATACATCTGGTTTTTGCGATTTTCTCATTAACTGCTTCGTCTCCGCTTACTATGTAGGCCAGACATATAGTCTCTGATTTTTCAGGACATAATTCAAGAACTGTTTTCAGAACTGATTCTCTCGCCAGGAGGCCGAATACTTTCCCAATGCCACTGCATGGAATTACTTTTATTTTCTTATCCATTTAAGTCCTCCACCTTTTTTTTAATTATTTCAAAATACTTATCAAATCCTATCAGTAATTCTTTGTCGCTTTCAAAATCGGTTAATTCAATTTCAGCCACCCAGCCCGATTCGTATGGATTTTCATTAATGAGCTCAGGTTTTTGCTCAAGCGTTTTATTAACGGAGATAACCTTACCGGTAACAGGTGAGATTAACTCAAAAACTGACTTGGATGATTCAATCTCACCGACTTCACCGAATTGGTCTATTTCAGCACCAATTTCCGGAGGGGTAAAATACAAAATGTCGGAAAGGTTTTGCTGAACAAAATCAGTTACACCTATTCTGGCACGGTTCCCGATCACATAAGCCCAGCAATCATTTTCGTTAAAATAAATTTGGGGATTTCCGGGTACCCTGAAAATGAATTTACCATTTTGAAACGACTCGTAGTCGAAATGATAGGAGGTATTTGATTCAATCGAAACTACGGCAGCATTGTCATGAGCATTCTCAAGTTCGTATAAAACAAGTTCGACCAGCGTATTTTCATTTTCCTGAAGTCTGAGCCCACTTGATAGTTTGATATTGTGACTCTTAGCTTCTTCTGTTATTGTTATCCTTTTGGAAATCTTCAGGCTCTTTTCGGCTGCCAGCTTGCTGGCACAACGGGTTGGGCATCCGTCGATAACAAGAAGAGGATGCTCCCCTGCTATTTTGTTGTATTTTGTTTCGGCAACCCTGTAAAATACAGGACATATCATTTCATTTCCGGCGTTCTCGCATAGTTTAATCGCAATTTCTCTTGATATAGCTCCGGCGCACTTATCCAATCCATTGCATGGAAGAATCGCATAGCTTTCAATCAATGCTTTCCTCCTTTCTTATTTCCTTGATCCTTTGCGTTGTGGCATTCTTGTCAGGAAAAGAGATTGCATCGGGACCGCAGGTTTTAGAACAAGCCCGGCAGAAAACAACGCAGTTGCTTGGATTTCTGACAATCAGTTTAATTTCTTCATTTTCGTTCACCTCAAAAACTTTATGAGGGCAAAATTTCACGCATTCCATGCAATAATCGCATTTGGAATAATCAATTGTTGGTTTCCAATCAATCTTCTCGCGCTCAACCCCCATGAATGTTGTTTCGCTCATTTTATATCCTCCATTTTTGCAATAGCAGCACTAACTTTCTCAACGGCCTGATCAGTTGTCATGTCCCTCACGTCGATTGAGGTTAAATCTTTGTTTACATCAAGACCCGCTTGGGCAAAAGCGTCTCTGAACATCTTCCGTTGCATATTTGGGGCACAAGCTCCAATAACAACTTTGCGGTGAGCTTTGAGATAGTCATTTAAAAACCTGTCTCCGTCTTCCTCGCATAGTTGTGGATGGATAAATCCATATTCAACAGGAAGTTCAATTCTTACTCTGTTGATGAAATCCCATATATCCATTTGTGAAAACCCGGGACATTTTCCGGTGCAAACGCACATTATAAAGCCTGGTTTATTAATTTCTGACATAGTTTTTATTTTTAACAGGATTATTTCTTCTTATTTCGCACTTTAGTAAAGGATGTCCTGAAAGTAGAGGGGAATCATTCAGCGAGTTAATACTTCTTTAGTTTTAAACATTTATAAACACACCGAAGCATACTTCAACCTTATGGTATCCTTTTTATTAATAGGGTAATTGAAACCGTCGCTTATGCTGCTGAAAAAATATCCCATAGTTTAATAACCTGCCGATAATTATGGTTTTTTTCGGTGAAAGAATAATCTACAGGAGAACAGTAGCTAAAGGGTAGGGTGTTTACTATTTCAGACATTATTCCCACGGCAGAATAGTTAAAACCATGTGATAAAGATTAAGTAAATTCCTGTAATAATGAATAATACAGAAATTAGACGACGCGACCACACTTCAAATACTTTAATCTTATTATAGAGCGTCCCTACGCTGCCTACTGCATAGGCAATAAGCCATGCGAAGAGAATGACGGGAAGTCCGGTTGCCAATGCAAAAACCAGAGGTAACCATAATCCTGAAGGTGAGGCAATGGTCATTGGAATCAGCATACCAAAATACAATACGCCGCTGTAAGGACAAAAGGCCAATGCAAAGACAATCCCAAGTAACAATGGCCCGAGAAGCCCCATGCTTTTACTGCTTTTACCAATCCTTTCGGAGAGTCCTGACAAGCTGCCAAATTTAATAGTAATAACATCCAGCATAAGCAGACCGATGAGAATGAGCAATGGTCCCAACAACTTCTCGCCCCAGCCCTGAAACAGTGAGGCTACCTTAAACATGCTGGCCCCGAAAAAGAAGACCATGCCAAGCGCGGTATAGGAGATGGCCCGTCCCAGAGTGTAGAGCAGCCCATTGTAAAATACCTTTCTCCTGTTGTCAATATCACGGCCAATGTAGCCGATGGCCGTGATATTTGTGGCAAGAGGGCAGGGGCTGAATGCTGTCATCAGCCCCAGAAGAAAGGCTGACATCACAGGCCATTCTGTGTTATCGAACAGATTCTGAAGGAATTCCATCTGAAATTATTTCAAAAGCTTATTGATCTCGGCTTTAAGTTTTCTCTTGAATTCGGGGGCATCATTCCTGGCATTGGCGAAGGCCATTTCCGTCAGGTTGATGGTTTTTCCCTTTGCATCGACTAATAGCAGGCTTGATCCCCAAATTTCATATTTCTTCACGAGGGTTTCGTTTTTCTTATCTTCGTGGTTGAGGACAGATAGTTTGATGACGCCTGCTGTCATTTGTGCTTTAAATGTGCTATCCAGCAGTGCTTTGGTCTCTTTTTCTATGGCATTACATGTAGGGCAGCGATGATTGCCATGGAAGTAATAAACATCGACTTTTTTTAAGGCTTTTGTTTCTGTCTGACCCTGAACAGCCGTAAAAGAAATGGCTGCCGTAACAGTAAGGATAAATAACAATAATTTACGCATGATTGTATTGGTTTAATATGTACTTGACTGACTTATCCGATGAGTTTTTTTAAGTCTTCTGGTGTTGGAAGCCTGCCACTCATTACCACTTTACCATCAACAACCAGACCGGGTGTGCTCATCACACCATAATTCATGATTTTCATGATGTCGGTTTCTTTGGTTACTTCTGCATCAATTCCATGCTCGCTTGTAAAATCGATAACAAGTTTTTCAAGCTGTTTGCATTTTGGGCAACCTGTACCCAAAACGATTATTTTTTTTGACATAAGTATTTATATTTAAGGTTTTACGGAGATGAGTCAACTAAAGAGTGCACCCGCCATTATCATTTAACTTGAGATCAAAAAGTCGGGTTAACAGTTGCTGCGCCAAATTCCAGTTCTCCCGGTTAATGCAGTATTTGATCTTTGGAGGGCTCAATTCGCCCTGAATCAGACCTGCATCCTTTAACTCGTTGAGATGCTGCGACAGCGTACTACGGGCAATGGGAAGCTCTTCGCAGAGGTCGCCACTGTAACAACAGTTTTGCCCGGCAAGAATTTCGAGTATCTGAATCCTGACAGGGTGTCCCAAAGCTTTGGCGAATCTTGCCGTCTGGTTTTGAATATCAGTATATTTATCTTTCATTTCGTATTTCGTAAAATTACGAAACAAAGATATGTATGTTTTACCAGATAACAATGCCCTGACGAAATATTTTTTGGCTCTACCGGAATCTGTGTGGAAGAGAATGCTTTGATCGGGTATTCTGCAATGATTTAGGAATGATTCTCAGGCGAGCTGTAAACTGTTTCTCTTCATGAATCAAAAGCTATATCCGGATGACTCTTAAAACTATGTTTATTATCTGGTAAATATGTGCTTAGATTATAATTGTTTACACACTTTACGCTTGTCAGCCATACTGATCACAAGGGATGGCTTCCATGGTTGCTGGGATATTGAATTGAATGACCGATACCAGATAGTTGAATGATCCTTCGAATGACCGGCAGGGATTCTTACCCGATCATTCCCTTGTTGAAACATGCTGCTAAATGACTCCCACTAAAATTGTGCCAAAAATTACACATAGTTATATTTTCTTCATATATAAGATACTCAAACGTTACTACAGCCATAGGCAATACATAAGAAAAAGATAACTTTGCCCTATCTTTGGTATATGTTTGTCATGACTTTGGGGTAAAATTGACCTGCAAGTAACCGGTAATCAGTTGTTTAAAAAAACAGGATTTTGTGATTATGTTCACATAAAAAATTTTAAAAAAGTTGAAATATTTTTTAAAAAGGGGTGAAATCAAGTGTAAAGATATGTCCAAAATTGAAATATTGTCTAAAATCCGGAGATGCTTTGAAGATGAAAATCTGTTTCGGAGTTTTTGCGGGGGCAATGGCTATTGATTAGCCTGGCCAATTAATTATTACCCGCTGTTAAGGTTTCATGACCGGCAAGTATTCCGTCAAAAGTATTTGTTGTTTACGCTACTGGCCTTTTTGTCCAGATTCTGGTGCAATTTAGATGTAAGAATATGCTTCTATATGTCAGATGAATAGTCAACTATCTTCTTAGCGGGTAAAATCACATCCTTCCGGTCTGTGAATTCTGTCAATCGCAATTTGGTTTTCAGAATGTTTCACACAAATGCCAGCAGAGCCTGTTTTTAAATGATAAAGTACTCTGGTAAAAAATACTGAACAACAAACAACCCTGCCTTCCAGATGCAGGGCAGGGGTGTTTGTTATTGTGATCTAATCTGGTTATGGTACGAATTAAAAGTTACCAGAGAGGTCATTCATTGCCGGTATAAATAGTGCGGGTTGAACCGGGTAAAGGTGTTTCTCATCTGCTTAGCATGTAGGCAGATCTAATGATTTGTCAAAACAGCATAAATGCTTTCTGAATACTTCACCGTTTCATCCGTTCGGTAAGCAGCGGAATAATGCGGTTTACATCGCCTACAATACCTACATCAGCAACCTGAAAGATAGGTGCACCTTTGTCTTTATTGATGGCCACGATAAAATCTGATTCCTCCATACCCGCCAGATGCTGAATGGCTCCGCTGATACCGCAGGCGAGGTAGAGGTCAGGTCTGACTGTTTTCCCTGTCTGTCCTACCTGATGGTTGTGGTCGGTGATACCGGCATCAACGAGCGCGCGGGAGGCCGAGACTTCTGCTTTGAGTACTTTGGCCAGTTCTTTCAGTTTTTCGAAACCTTCAGCAGAACCTACACCGCGTCCACCGCTAATAAGAATACGGGCCTGGGTAATATCGGTTTTCCCTTTGCTTTCTTTTACTGTTTTAATGAGCCTTACGCCAAATTTACTGTGGTTGAAAGGGATGGTGATTTTGTCAATTTTACCGGTACGTTTTTCATCAGGATCGCAACGGCGCATGACGCCCGGACGTACGGTAGCCATCTGTGGGCGATGTTCCCTGCACACAATTGTAGCCATCAGGTTGCCACCAAATGCAGGACGTGTCATTAATAAGTGGCTGTCATCACCAATCTCCAACCTTGTGCAGTCGGCTGTAAGGCCTGTCTGGCAGCGTGCTGATAGTCTGGGGCCAAGATCACGCCCGATGGTTGTAGCTCCAATCAGGAGGATTGATGGTTTATACAAATCAATTACCCGGGCAAGAGTCTGTGCATAAGGTTCGGTGGTGTAGTGCTCCAGTTCGGGGGCATCGGCTACAACAATATGATCGGCACCACAATGAATCAGTGACAGCGCGTGTTCTGACACGTGAAAGCCTGCCAAAACAGCCACTACTTTCTGGTTTAATGTGTCGGCCAGTTGCCTGGCCTTCCCGAGTAATTCAAGTGATACCATTTGTATTTGGCCTTCGCGTTGTTCAATGAACACATACACGCCGGTATAGGATTCTTTATTCATTTTTTTCTAATGTTACGTATGCTATAGAAATTACATTTCAAATATGATAAGTATTTTAGCTTGCTTCAGGTGGCACTCTAAATTTTAGATAATAAACTTCTCTTTCAGTTTACTGATGATGATTCCCACTGCTTCTTCAGGCTCTGCTTCATATACCGAGCCAGGTGATTTCATGTCTTTGGCGAAAGCCTTTTTAACCTGGGTGGGGGATCCTTTGAGACCGAGGAATTCTTCGTTTACTTCAATCTGTTCGAAGCCCCATATTTCCACATCACGGCTATAGGCTTCCACTATCCCTCTTACTCTCATGTAACGGGCTTTACGGGCCGAAGCCAGTACGGTAACCAGACAGGGGGCATCGGCTTCAAGCAACTGATATCCTTCTTCTGTTTCACGTGTAAGTGTAAAGGTTTTGTTACCATCGAAGGACAAGTCGCGCAGGTAGGTCACCTGAGGCAGTCCCAGGTGTTCGGCTATCTGTGGTCCCACTTGCGCGGTGTCACCATCAATAGCCTGACGGCCTGTGATAATCAGGTCGAAGTCGAGTTTGCGCAATGCTCCGGCCAATGCATGAGAGGTGGCCAACGTATCGGCGCCTGCAAAGCGTTTGTCGGTTAAGAGAATGGCTCTGTCGGCACCCATCGACATGGCTTCTCTCAGGATGGAATCTGCCTGTGGCGGCCCCATGGTGAGTACCGTGATGTGGGCGTTGTGTTTTTCTTTGAGTTCCAGTGCCATTTCAAGGCCTCCTTTGTCGTCGGGGTTCATGATACTGGGAACTCCCTCGCGGATTAATGTTCCGGTAGCGGGATTGATTTTTATCTCGGTGGTGTCGGGCACCTGTTTTATACAAACAATAATTTTCATCTTTACTAAAATTTGAATTAAACTAAAACTAAAACAAAAGTCATGTGGTGTTCTTTATTTCAGTAGTTTAGCTGATATTACCATGCGCTGAACCTCCGATGTGCCTTCATATATCTCGGTGATTTTAGCATCACGCATCATTCGCTCAACAGGGTACTCGCGGGTATATCCATATCCACCGTGACATTGTACGGCTTTGGTGGTAACCTCCATGGCAACTTCGGCTGCAAACAGTTTAGCCATGGCTGCTTCTGATGAGTAGTTCACTTTTTGATCTTTTAAAGAAGCTGCGCGGTATACCAGCCACCGGGCTGCCTGTACGCGCGTCTCCATATCGGCCAGTTGAAACTGTGTGTTCTGGAAGGCTGATAATGGTTTGCCAAATTGCTTTCGTTCCTTTACGTATTTTATGGTTTCAGTTAAGGCTCCCTGAGCAATTCCAAGGGCCTGAGCGGCAATTCCGATACGGCCACCATCTAAAGCCTTCATAGCAATTCCAAATCCTTCATTGGTTTTGCCCAATTGATTTCCTTTCGGAATTCGGCAGTTTTCGAAGATGAGTTCACAGGTGGCAGAACCTCTGATTCCCATCTTTTTTTCCTTTTTCCCGATCGAGAACCCAGGTGTTCCTTTCTCGACAATGAAGGCGGTGATCCCTTTGGTTCCTCTCGACCGATCGGTCATGGCCATAATGACGTAAACATGTGCATATTCAGCATTGGTGATAAAGATCTTCGATCCGTTGAGGATGAAACCGTCGCCATCGGGTATTGCTGTTGTCTGCTGAGCAGAGGCATCAGTGCCGGCATTCGGTTCTGTAAGTCCGAAAGCCCCGATCCATTCGCCGGCAGCAAGTCGTGGCAGGTACTTTTGTTTCTGCTCTTCGGTCCCATATTCCAGAATGGGTACAGCACACAGGGAGGTGTGAGCCGAAACAATGACCCCTGTGGTAGCGCAGGCCCGCGACAGGTGCTCTACGGCCATGGTATAAAGCAGTGTATCTCCTCCGGCGCCACCGTATGCCACCGGGATGGGGATTCCCATGATGCCGACAGGTCCCATCTTTTGAACTGTTTCAACTGGAAACCGTTCCATTTCGTCAATTTCAGCCGCAAGGGGCTTCACCTCTTTTTCTGCAAATTGATGAATCATCTGCTGAAAAAGTATTTGTGTTTTTGAAAGGTTAAAATCCATTTTCTGATTTGTTTAAAATAAAAAAAGACGCATTCACTTCCCTGCCACGCGGGGCAGGGAATGTAAAGCGTCCGTTGTTGAGGGCCGGTTTTCCGGCCGGTTATCTAAAGCTGTTTGGGGAGATCTAATCCCCGGGAGGTTATTCTATGTTCTTCAAAATAACAGCCGTCCCCATTCCACCTCCGATGCAAAGTGATGCCATGCCCAGTTTGTGGCCGTTACGCTTCATCTCATGCACCAAAGAAACGGTAATTCTGTTGCCGGATGCTCCTATCGGATGACCCAGGGCAATAGCACCGCCATTCAGGTTACAATGCTGATCAAACCATTCTTTTCCTACACCGTGATCAGCGCAAAGCTGACTGATGACACCCAATGATTGGGCAGCAAAGGCTTCGTTGAGTTCCAGAACGTCAATATCTGTCAATTTCAGGCCTGCTTTCTTCAGTGCATTAGCAATAGCCGGCACAGGTCCAAGACCCATGACCGAAGGCTCTACACCACCCTGACCAACTGCGATGACTTCGGCCAAAGGAGTTAATCCGAATTCTTTAACAGCTTCCTCTGAGGCAACCAGTACGAAGGAGGCTCCGTCATTAATCCCTGATGCATTGCCTGCTGTTACCGTTCCATCCTTTTTAAACGCGGGGCGTAAGCCTGCAAGTTTTTCGGGCGAGGTGGTGCGATTTGGGAATTCATCGGTATCGAAGATGATGGTTTCCTTTTTCGTCTTAATTTCTACAGGAACAATCTCACCTTTAAAGCGGCCCCCGTCGATGGCTGCAATGGCTTTCTGTTGCGAAGCATAAGAAAACTCATCCTGTGCCTCACGATTGATTGTGTAACGTTCAGCAACATTTTCAGCAGTTACCCCCATGTGATAGCCTTCAAAAGCATCGGTAAGTCCGTCGCTGACCATGTGGTCAACAGCATGAAAATCGCCCATCTTCATGCCGTTACGAACGCTGCCTGGCAAAACAAAACCTGCCGATGACATATTTTCTGTGCCACCAGCCAACACCAGCCGGGCTTCCCCTGCTTTGATGTTGTTGACTGCCGTCATGATCGACTTCATGCCACTTCCGCAAATCATGTTAACACCCCAGGCAGGAACTGAAGCCGGAATTCCTCCCTTGATAGCAGCCTGACGGGCGATCCCCTGTTTCTGTCCGGCCATGAGAATGTTTCCAACAATTACTTCATCGATCTTTGATGGGTCGATTTTGGTCTCAGCCACGATGGCCTTGATTACAGTAGCAGCCAGGTCAGCGGCTGGTACACCTGCAATCATTCCCATGAACTTGCCGATGGCGGTGCGTTTTGCAGCTACAAGAAATACTTTCATCATTTTTTCTATTATTTGTATTAAAAAACAAGATTAATTTTTCATGGCACACAGATCGGGCGAAATAATGAGCGTGGCGGCTGTAGCCTGCTGCACTTGTTCGACTGTGAATTCCGGATGAATCTCCTTCAGCACTATTCCTTCAGAAGTAACCTCCATGACCCCCATTTCAGTAATGATCAGGTTTACTTCACCGGCTGCCGTGAGAGGAAGTGTACAGTTCTTGAGAATTTTATGGTTTCCCTTTGCGGTATGTTCCATTGCAAGGATAACCCTTTTGGCTCCGGTGGTCAGATCCATGGCTCCTCCCATACCGGGGGTAAGTTTTCCGGGGATAATCCAGTTTGCAAGGTTACCCTTTTCATCTACCTGTAGGGCACCAAGGACAGTTACATCCACATGCCCCCCACGGATGATACCAAAGGAGGTGGCACTATCGAAAGAGGAAGCACCCGGGTTGGCTGAAATATAGTTACCCCCTGCATTTACGAGGTTCTCGTCTCTGTTGCAGTCATCAGGCATGGGTCCCATTCCAAGCAGGCCATTCTCCGATTGCAGAATGACGTGGACATCGTCGGGTAGAAAATTGGGAATAAATGTGGGTAATCCAATACCCAGATTTACAACATCACCATCGTGCAATTCTAATGCAGCACGTCTGGCAATGACTTCACGAATCTGATCTTTATCCATTGTGTATTTTTTTGATGATTGGTTTAGTTCTTATGTTTAATTCTGTTGGCCATTTCAGAGGCGATATACGAAGCTACATCATCGGCATAGGCGTTCATTCCAAAACCGGCATCATATCCTAATTCTTTGGCTAGTTCGTGCGAAAGTCGCGGTCCCCCGCAAACCAGAATGACTTTATCGCGCAGTCCTTCAGCTTCGAGTAGTTCTACAAGTTCGATTAAGTTTTTAATATGTACATCCTTTTGTGTTACGGTTTGCGAAACCAACAGGACATCTGCCTTCAACTCAATGGCCTTGGCAATAAAATCTTCATTGAGTACCTGACTTCCCATGTTGAGCGCTTCAAACATTTCATAACGCTCCAGGCCATAATGACCTGCATAGCCTTTCATGTTCATGATAGCGTCGATGCCAACGGTATGGGCATCAGTTCCAGTGCTTGCACCAATTACCACTATTTTCCGGCCAACGTTTTCTTTGATGTATTCATCTGTTTCCTGCATATCCATCTTGGTAGATGTAACTTTGGGGACATGTATTACAGTGTAATCAACTGTATGTACACTATTTCCGTAACAATTGAAGAAGGTGAATCCTGGTGCCAGTTCTTTGAAAAAAACCACTTGTGGATTCTCAAAACCCATTTTCTTCATGAGTTGCTTGGCAGCTTCGGTTGCTTCATCGCTGGCCGATACCGGCAAGGTGAAACTTAACTGGGTCTTGCCGTCATTCATTGTGTCTCCATAAGGCTTCAACTGCCTTAGGTCGAGTGTTTTGTCAAATTCACGCGACTCTGTTGAGTATAGTCCGCCACTCATAGTGATGATCCTCCTTTCATAATTTCAATAAACGGGTTGATGTAATTCTTTTCCTTGCGGGCTACGCCATCCAGCCCTTTTCCTCCATTGCGCGGACGTTTGACATCGGCAAACAACCCCTTTTCCAGTGCAGTGAACAACCCTTCCTTCTCCATATTCTCGAGGAGTGAGAGTGCTCTTTCGACAACAAATTTAGCTCTGTTGCGAATGATGCCGTCTTCCCTAAATTCGACTTCATCTCCTATATTCTTCATGTTGCTGAAGATATATCTGGCGTTTTCTATCGACAGGTAACGATCGCTCATAAATGGGGTGTGGATGGCTTCGGTCAGCATGCCCAGCAACTGGATCCCCTGACCAGTCCAAATACTGACAGCATTAAAAAGTGCATCCTGGATGTGGCCACGGAAGATATTGCCTGTCATAAACTTGGTAGGAGGCATGTATTTCAGCGGGGCTTTCGGGAAGATTTCGCGTGTCATCTGTGCCTGAGCCAACTCATAAAGGAATCCGTTTTCGAGTTCCGGGTTGAGTTCAAAGGCATGCCCCAGCCCCATCTGTTCTTCAGGTAGCCCGGCCAGAAGTGCCAGTTGTTCGTTAATCAAATCTGAGGCCAGCACTGTATGTGCTTCATCGAAACCATCGGCAGTGGTGAGGTAATTGTCTTCACCGGTATTGATGATCACTCCGGCATATCCGTTGATGATACGCGAGAAGTATTGGTCAACAAGCGTACGTTGCATGTTGATGTCCCGGAAAAGGATACCGTAAAGAGCGTCGTTGAGCATCACGTCGAGTCCTTCGAGTGCACCCATTACAGCGATTTCAGGCATACACAGCCCCGAACAGTAATTGCATAACCTTATGTAGCGGTCTACTTCTTCACTTACTTCATCGAGTGCTGTTCGCATAATCCTGAAGTTCTCCTGTGTGGCATAGGTTCCGCCGAAGCCTTCAGTCGTGGCACCAAAGGGAACATAGTCGAGCAGACTCTGACCGGTAGTCCTGATCACGGCAATGATATCTGCTCCCTGACGGGCAGCAGCCTGTGCCTGAATCACATCTTCATAGATATTACCAGTTGCCACGATTACATAGATGTAGGGTCTGGTGCCTTCTCCAATCGTGGAAAGGTATTTTTCACGACGCTCACGACGTTCGCTGATACGGTTCAGGCTTGCATCAATCCATGGCTTGAGAGCCGACAGAATAGCTTCTGTGGGGTGTATCTTCAGACGGGTGATGTCCATTTGACCTGTATCAATTCTTTCTGCCAGTTGTTGTGGCGATAAGCCTGTCTCTATAACTGCATTGCCGAGCCAGAACATCACCCCTTCGCTGAGGCCGTTGTTTTTTCTTATGTGGTCAATTACGATGTTTGGAAGGGGAGCCTCATCTTTGTTTATGCCATCGATCCCCAGCAGACGGCATAATGTCCGTTCAACGGCTACCGTCGTGTATTTATCGACGAATACCTGCACGTCTAGGGCGATGTTTCGGGCCACAGATCGGGCCCTTTCTACTTTGGTGAAGTCTATACCCAGTTTGCTCTTTTGCATTGATTGGAATTATTTTGATTTATTCTGTTATTTCTTAACTCTGTCTTCTTCATGCACATAATATTGTGCTCGTTCTATCAATTCGTTGTCCACACCCAAAATGCCTGCGATGCGGAGGGCTTCATGCGGAAGGCTTTCTCCGGTATCTTCTACAAGGTTGTAATCGAGATAGCGGATTAGGTTCCCGATTGAAATATCCTCAGGGATATCCGTTTCGGTAAATCCTTTTACACGGAGCTTTCTGCATGTAAAATCGGTACCGCTGTAATGTGTGGTGATTAGTCCGGCAACTTTCATCTTTTCAAACAACTCAACAATGGCTTTTACCAGAGCCAATCCTTCGGTTGGGTTGGTTGTCCGTGCAGGTTCATCGATCAGGGCAAGTACCTTTTTCCCGGAACGAATGGTTCGGATAATCCCTGTAATTCGAACCATCTCGGCACCAAACGACGACAATCCCTGCAATTCCGACTGCTGATCCCCGACCGATAACATTACCTGATCGACAATCCTTATGACGGCTTCTGAGGCAGGGACAAAGAAACCAAACTGAACAAGTAACTGTGACAGAGCAACAGTCTTTAGCAGCACAGTCTTCCCAGCCATATTTGCTCCTGTAATCAGCGTAGGCATGAAACCGAAAGTGATATCCACCGGCTGAAAATGTTCTCCTTTGGCTTCAAGTATTTTCTTTACCAAAGGATTGAAAAGGCCATGATAATTGGTCAAACCTTCACCGTATAATTCCGGACAAGTAAAATTCCATTGCTTAAAGAGGATTGCCTTGGACAGTAGGATGTCCAGATAAACCAATTGATCCATGGTATGCCGGAGTGCATTATATTGAACATGGAGTTGCTCACCAAGATGCTGCCTGACGACTTCTTCGCGTTGAATGGCAGCCTCTTTCAGTTGTTCTTCGAGTGCTTTTTCCCCGCGTTGATGGGCATTGTTGTATGCTTTCCTTAGAGCGGCGAGTTCATCGTCATAGTTGTCGCAGATGTAGAATGTTGGGATACGGTTCCCTTCCGGGTCAAGAATCTTCATAACGGGCCCCATATCTGGCAGACATATCAGTTCAACCCCAGCATCTGATAAAAATCGCTTAATGCCATCGGCCAACAGCCAGAAGTGCTTTAACTCGAAAAGTTCGATGTCGTCAGGAGTGCTACCTGTTTTAATGTTTCGCAGTGTTCCCCTGATATCCCTTATTTGGGCAAGGTTTATCCTGATGTTTGCTGTAAGGGGCTCATTGGCTTCAATGAAATGCATAGCCGAAACCACTTGTGCCAGTTCCCTTTTGATGGCTTTCTCTTCCGAAATCCAATGCAATGCCATCAGATAGTGCCGTGATGGCGCTGATTGCAAGGGAAGAGCTTCGATAACAAACCGCAGGCTTTCCAGTTCTTCTATGGCACTTTTTAATTGCATTATATCAGGTCTGCTATTTGGCTGGTTAACCAGCCAGTTTCCGGACATCCCAGATCGGGAGATTTATTCTTTCATTCAGAGCTTCACGCAAACGTTCAGAGTTTAGTACTGTTCCGTCGGGAGCAGTGGGGTTAATACAGATGGCGAGTAGTTTAGTCTGGAGGAGGACTTCAATGGTGCCGCCACGTTGTACAAATTGTGCATATACTTCAGGAGAGGCAAATATCCTGGTGAAGTCTCTCACGATAAGTTTTATTCTTACAATATCTTTCAGGACTTTCAAATGGTTAAGCAGTTTATCGGTCACTGCACCGGGAACGAACAACGTAAACCCATGTCCAAACAAATCAACCTCCTTTTGTTCTATTCCGAAGAGGGAGTTGATTTGCAGATTGGTAACCACACCTTTTGTATTGATCGAACAGATCGAGTTGGCAGATAAAAGCCGGTCACGAAGAATGGGCTCAATGGAAGGCAGGGCGATGAGATCACAGATGAATTTCGTCTTTCTGACAAGCGTGGGGATGTTGGCCGACCATGCTGCTCCGGTTGCCAGAATCATGGCGTCGGTCACAGCTGGCGACCCAATACTTTTTCTTGACAAGGCACCATCAACCAGCGTAAGTTCAACACCACGAGATTTAAGCCCTGTAATTAAATTTTTGAGAGAGTTGGTGTCAGACGGTCCTGATAGCAATACTTTTCCAGATTCCAGTGCGCGGGCTGTAACAAGACGCCCCAATGCAGTGGAGCGTCCTGATACATCAAGAATTTCTGCCAGAAAACGTCGTTGCCGAAAATGGCTCTCTGATGTCACGAACATCATTGGTTTAAAAATCTCAATTTCCGGCTTCCTTGTTCCAGTCACCTGATCACAGGATTCTCCATCGATACCCAGCGATGTGAGGGCAATTGATACACCCTTGTCGCGGAGGCGTCGGATGATGTAGTTTAGGCATTCGGTCTTCCCGGTATTCTTTTCTACACCAACGATGGAGAGACTTCCATAATTCAGTATGTCGCCGGTAAATGGCATGTTTAGTGTTTCGTGTGACGATTTTTTCGTGGCAATTCAGCCGGTTCAATGGCCAGACGGTTACCTTGTAATAGTCCGGCAACACCTTCGAGCATTGGCTTTTCGCAATCCGGGCAGTGGCATTCGTTCTTATAATCCATCGGTTCGGTATAAGTGGTGATTACTCCCTCGAAGTTGCGAAGGACTATTTTGCCGGGAGCCTGACTCACCACGTATTGCGGCATGACAGGTGTCTTGCCTCCACCACCGGGGGCATCGACAACAAAGGTGGGCACCGCATATCCTGAGGTGTGGCCACGCAAGCCCTCGATGATTTCGATCCCTTTTGAAACGGGTGTGCGGAAATGTTCGAGACCCATTGACAGGTCGCACTGGTAGATATAATAAGGCCTTACGCGCATTTTCACGAGGTCATGCACCAAGCGCTTCATCACGTGTATGCAATCGTTCACGCCACGTAGTAGTACGCTTTGGTTGCCCAGCGGGATACCGGCATTGGCCATCTTATTGCATGCCTCGATTGATTCAGGCGTAATCTCGTTGGAGTGGTTGAAATGAGTGTTGAGCCAGAGGGGGTGGTATTTCTTCAGCATGTTCACCAGATCATCGGTAATACGTTGAGGGCAAACCACCGGTGTACGTGTGCCAATCCTGATAATCTCTACGTGAGGTATCGCACGTAAACGTTTGATGATGCTCTCTAATTTATTGTCGCTGATCAATAAGGCATCACCACCTGAAAGGAGCACGTCGCGTACCTGTGGTGTATTGGCAATGTATTCGATGCCTTTATCGATATTTGTTTCAGGCGTGGCCGCATCGTGTTGTCCTGCAAAGCGCCTGCGGGTGCAATGACGGCAATACATCGAACACATATCTGTAATGAGAAACAGCACACGGTCGGGATACCTGTGGGTGAGCCCCGGAACAGGGGAGTCCTCATCTTCATGTAAGGGATCCAGCAGATCGGCAGCAGCCTGATATGTCTCAGCACCTGTTGGAATAGATTGCTTACGTACCGGGCAATTCGGATCATTTGGATCGATAAGCGACATATAGTATGGTGTGATAGCCATGCGAAGTGTTGCCAGCGATTTGGCAACGCCTTCTTCCTCGGCGGGTGTGAGGCTGATGTATTTCTTCAGCTCATCCAATGTCTCGATGCGGTTGCGAACCTGCCATTTCCAATCGTTCCACTGTTCGTCGGTGACGGTGGGGAACATTTCTTGTCTTCTGCTTTTTGCCATGGGGTGATTATTTTAGTCTAAACATATATTTTTTCAAACAATTCGCGGATGGGTTTTGATTCGCGGATAATATTCAGGGTAAGGTCGGCATGCCCCTTTGCATAACCATTGCCCACGATCAGGTTGATGTCTTTTCCAACTCCCTCGGCGCCAAGGGCAGCTTTGGTAAAGCTGGTGGCCATCGAAAAGAAATACACGCACCCTTGTCCCTTGGTGATCAGGATAGAGGTCATTTCAGTTGAGGGTACATTCACGTTGTTGATGGTCACATCGCAACCTCTTTCGCCTGTGATGGCTTTAACCTTGTTGTACACATCCATTACGTTGGTGGCATCAGCCACAATGACATCAGTTGCCAGGCGGAGGTCACGGATCCTTTGTGCATTTGCTTCAGCGTATTCTACCACAATAACCCGGCCGTAAGGCCCTGCATTTTTCATGGCCTGATAGCAGCATAATATCCCTGATTTACCGCCTCCGCCAATAATGCATACTACGTCGCCTTCTTTAACCAATCTGTCGACCTGCGCTGGTGCTCCGGCTACATCGAGCGCTGCCAGTGCCAGCTTTTCGGGAATATCATCAGGTAATCTGGCAAACAGGCCGCTGTCAAACAGAATAGCCTCAGCCTCTACGTCAATCTGGTCTGAATTGGGGTCAAGATGGTTAATTTTATATATTTTGAGCGGGGTAAGTGACAGCGAAACCAGCGTTGCAATCTTATCGCCTTTTTTCAAAGATTTATTGTGGAATTCAGGTCCGATCTCCCTAATGGTTCCCAACAGCATTCCACCCGAACCAGTGACAGGATTCTGCAGCTTACCGCGGGTTGAGACGATATCGAGTATCATCGCCTTCATCTTTTCCGCATCACTACCGCAGATTTGTTTAATCTGGGTATAGCTGGCCGAGTCTATATTGAGCGTACTCACGGCAATAAGGGCTTCATTGTCGTATATCTCCATGGTGTTATCGAGCCGAAGTGCCGGCTGGGGTAATGTTCCCTGCGGTTCTGTTACACGGTGAGTTCCGTAACGGCATCCTTTTTTCATTCCTTGAGAAAAGATAAGAGAGCGGGTGTGGCTGAATTGCCACACCCGCCGTCTGTTTATGCGTATAATTCGGTAAATACCTTGCGTAGCTTTTCGCTTTCGCGAAGCAACTGCAGCGTAATTTCTGCGTGTCCTTTGGTATAGCCGTTTCCAACAATCATGGTCACATCGCTGCCGACACCTTCGGCACCAAGGGCTGCCTTGGTGAAGCTGGTCGCCATGGAGAAGAAATAGACTACGCCATCGTTCTTGGTGCAAAGGATGCTGGTCATCTCGGTATCGGTGATGTTGACGTTGTTGATGGTCACATCGGCCATGTGTCCATTGGTGAGTTCTTCGATTTTTTCAAGAACGGCAACAGGTTGTGTGGCGTCGGCTGCAAATACGTAATCGCAGAAACCAAGCTCTATCAGTCGTTTAGTGCTTCTTTCGCTATGGCAGAGTCCGATGACTTTCCCCGTTACGCCGGCCCTTTTCTTGGCTTCATAGCAGCACAACATACCTGATTTACCACCTGCACCAATGATGAGTACTATATCGCCGGGTTTTACCAGCTTGGCTGTCTGAGCAGGAGCTCCTGCAACATCCAAGGCCGATAAAGCTAACGTCGCGGGCATATCATCAGGAATTTTGGCATAGATGCCACTCTCAAAAAGGATGGCTTTCCCGTCAATATCAACCTGATCGATGTCGCTACGAATCTCTTTGATCTTGTCAATGCGCAGCGGAGTAAGGGAGAGGCTGACCAGTGTGGCAATTCTGTCGCCTTCCTTCAGGTCGATCTTTCCTTTCAGCGCATCACCAATCTTTTCAACTGTGCCGAGCAGCATGCCGCCTGAACCGGTAACGGGATTGCGGTGTTTGCCCTGTTTGGCAACGATGTCAAGCATGATTTCAGCAATCTTGGCATGATTTCCTCCTGCCTGCTCTTCAATCTGGGTGAAACTGGCGGAGTCGATGTTGAGGGTCTGTACGTCGATAAGTATCTCATTATCGTAGATCTCGTCCATGTTGTTGTCGATCTTATTGGCAGGCTGAGGTAAAACGCCCTTTGGCTCTATTACACGGTGAATACCGTATTTGCTTCCTTTTTTCATGGTAATGTATTGGTAATTATTTTATTAACTAATTATATATATTGATGGATATGCCGATCCTTAAATGGCATTAGGGTTATGCCAACCCAAGTATTTTTCTTGCTTCGGCGGGAGTGGCAATCTCACGACCGAATTCTTTGGCCAGGCGGACTACCTTCCCGACAAGTTCACCGTTCGAACTGGCAGGTACTCCCTTGCTGATATATACGTTGTCTTCGAGTCCAACCCTGACGTTACCTCCATCGATGATGGCAGCCGCAGCTAAGGTGAACTCAAAGCGTCCAACGCCTGCTACCGTATAGGTTGCATCGGATGGAAGGCTTTCACGTAGGAAGATGAAATCACGCAAATTGCCCGTGATGCCTCCATTGACACCCATCACCAGATCAAAGTGCATCGGACTCTTAATGAACCCTTTTTTGTGAAGACGAAGTGCCATGTCGATCATGCTCTTATCGAAGACCTCCAGTTCGGGCTTAATACCCAGATCAATCATCCGCTTACCAAAATACTTAATAGTGTTTTCTGTATTCTCAAAAACTTCATCACCACCAAAATTCAGGGTACCACAGTCAAGGGTAGCCATCTCGGGTTTTAGCTCCGTAGGTTGAAGCCGCTCATCGTTGCTCATCCCGACGGCACCTCCTGTAGAGGGCTGGATGATGAGTTCGGGGTATTTGGCTCTGATGGCCTCCATTACCGCGCGAAACCTTTCACGGTCTTGCGTAGGGCGGCCATCGTCCCAACGTACATGTAAATGAATGATGGAGGCTCCCGCTTCATAGGCCAAACCTGCTTCACGAACAAATTCTTCAATGGTATAAGGCACTGCCGGATTCATCTCTTTAGTGACCTCGGCGCCTGAAATAGCAGCAGTAATGATAAGTTTTTCCATGATATTAAGAGATTAAGGTTTGCGCTGGTTATTTTTTGGGGTCACGCAGGTTCCTGTGGCGCGACACACGACAATCGGTTCAGCCAGTACATCGGCAGCTGAATCGGAAATATCTGCACGCGGTACAATCACTTTACGGGCTTCAAATTTCATCTTGCGCGAAGTATTCCCAACATGAGTGATCTCACCAACTGCCTCAATATAATCGCCTGCATAAACAGGTGCAATGAACTCAACCATATCATAGGCCTTGAAAAGACCTTCGTCGCCATCAAGATCGATGAGCAATTCAGTCGCTACATCTCCAAAAAGTTGAAGCATCTTGGCTCCATCAACTAAGTTGCCACCGTAGTGGGCGTCATGCGAACTCATGCGCAGACGAATCAGGGCTTGTTTCATTTTATTAATTGTTTAGAATTAAATGTTCGAAATTCAATTTTCAAAATTAACACCAGAATTGTGTGTTTTTGTTTTCCGATTGTGACGAAGTGTATGATCACGCTGTCGGAAACAAGAAATCTCTTTCTATCTCTCCACGAGATAATCTACAAAGATACCGGGAGTATTAATCGATTCGGGAACTAAATGACCAGTTTCTACCAGCCTGTCAACTTCCGCGATCACCAAATCGGCTGCAGATGCCATTAATGGATTGAAATTCTGTGTGGTGCCTTTGTAAACAATATTGCCTGAGGCATCGGCCACGCTCCCTTTTATCAGTGCTATATCTGCGCGGATGGGTTTCTCGAGCAGATAGTCTTTTCCATCTACATTGATCACCGCTTTACCTTCCTGCACCAATGTCCCTAATCCGGTTGGTGTCAGAATACCGCCTAGGCCTGCTCCACCTGCCCTTACACGTTCGGCCAGAGTACCTTGCGGACAGAATTCTACTTCCATCTCGCCTTTGTTGATCTGCTCTATGGTCAGGGGGTTCGTTCCGATATGTGAGACAATGATTTTTTTCACCATGTGGTTGGCTACCAAAAGGCCAATTCCCCTGTCGGGAAAGCCGGTGTCGTTGCACACAACGGTAAGATTTTTTACCCCTTTTTCTACCAATGCCTTGATGATGCCGGTGGGTGAGCCGCACACCATGAAGCCGCCAATCATAAGCGTCATGCCGTCTTTTACATGTTCAACAGCCTGTTCAACGGTGATTATTTTATTCATTAATTGATGATTGTGAATTATTGATGAAGATGGTATCAAATAGTCGTAACGAGACCCACTTTGGGCTACGGACGCATGATGCTGCCGGGTTGTGGTTGATCAACCAGGACAAAGATGTACCGAGAAAGCGTAGATGTAATCGTTCAGGCGGTATGGGCGACAAGCATAAGATGCCCCTGAGGTAAACTCCAAACCGGAATTCCTCAGTATTTCATTTCGTTCAGCATTGAACGACAGATATTTGCTGGCAATGCGCTCAATCATGAAGTAACACCTGAATCGTTTGTTAAGTGGCTGACTGTGGTATCATTCGGATACTAATACAGCAACTCCTGATTCTGCAAAAGTATGGAATTGTTTTCAGATTCACAAGAAACGGGCATGGTAAATGAACCTAACCTCCTTGATACTTATCATGCTAACCCTGACATTTTCTTCGTCCGGCATGAATGTGATTTTTCCGGGTTTTGTGATTTTGCATTTACTTGTGCTGACTATCGTTTGAGTTATTCTGGTCGCCGATAAACGCCGCCTTTCACTTATGAACATGAAGGTTTTGCTCTGGTTTTTAATAATATAGGCCAGTAAACTAATCGCTATATGGAAAAGTCCACGTTAAAGCCAAAGTTAATACCTTTTCTGTGTCAATTATTGAAATTCAGTGGCTTTATGCCTCAGAATCCGATGCCGGCCACTACTTCTAAATAGATTCAGGGATTTTACGTTTATTGGGTTTTATTTGCTGTAGTATGGTTTTTTAGATGGTATCATCCAATTTTTCTACCTTTGAGCAACTAATATCCTGACTCATGGTTCTGTTGCTTGTTTATCTGTTTCTCGCGTTGTTTGTGTCTTTTACTTGCTCCGTTGCAGAAGCAGTTTTACTTACTTCATCACTCTCTTACCTGCACAGTCTTGATCAAAAGGGTGTCAGGGGTGCCCGGCAGATGCTGAAGTTGAAAACCAATGTAGACCGTCCTCTCTCGGCTATCCTTTCGCTTAATACGATTGCACATACCATCGGCGCCGCAGGTGTTGGTGCGCAGGCAACCTTTTTATGGGGAGAGGCCTGGTTTGGTGTTGTATCGGGTGGGCTTACATTCGTGATTCTGGTTTTTTCAGAGATACTGCCAAAGAGTATCGGGGCTAACTATTGGCGCCAAATTATTCCGCTGGCAGGAAGGGTCATCACGGGTATGGTGTGGATTGCCTATCCGTTGGTCGTTTTATCTGATTATTTTACAAGGCTCATCTCACGGCCTAAAAATGTGTCTTCTGTGAGTCGTGAGGAGATTTCGGCCATGACCCATCTTGGTAGAAAAGAAGGGGTCTTCGATGAAAATGAAAGTAAAATTATCGATAACCTGCTTCGACTGAAATCTATCAGGGTACGCAGCATCATGACACCACGCACTGTTGTTCTGGCAGCTCCTGAAGAGCAAACCCTGAAAGATTTTTTTGCCCGTAAAGAGTTTTTCCGGTTCTCCCGTATTCCGGTTTATCGTGGCAATATGGACAACATTACCGGTTATATTCTGAAATACGACCTTCTCGAAAAGATTGCCAACGACCAGTTCAATCTTACGCTGGCCGATATTCGACGCCCCATCGTGGTGTGCCATGAAAGCTTTGCTATTACCCGCCTGTTTGAAAAGCTGATGTCAACCAGGGAGCATATCTCACTGGTGGTCGATGAATATGGCGGAATGGAGGGGATTGCCACCATGGAAGATATTATCGAGACTATTCTCGGACTGGAGATCATCGATGAATCCGACAAACAGACCGACCTCCAGGCACTGGCACGTGAAAAGTGGAAAGAACGGGCCGAAAAACTCAACATCAAACTCTTCGATGATATCCCTCCTGAAAAGGAATAGTCAAGGCTCTGCATGGGCAAGAGTGTAAGGAACTCCTCCGGGGTAATAACCTAATTTTCTGAATCATGTCACAGTTTCTATTTGAAATAGCCCGGAGACTTGCGGTTGTCAAACCTTTAGGTACTCCCCAGACAACTGTTGTGTTACCAACCCGCAGGGCTGCTGTCTTTCTGAGACACCACATGGCCTCGTTGTTGCAGAAAACCATCTGGGCTCCCGACATCATATCGATCGAAGATTTTATCTATTCTGCCGTGGGCTATCAACCTGCCGATCCCATTGAACTAGTGTTTGAATTGTATTCGGTTCATCGTGAAGTTGAAGGCGACAATGCCCGAACACCCGATGATTTCTTTGCCGTTGCAGAGGTTATGCTGGCCGATTTCGATGAAGTAGACCAGCACCTGATCGATCCGGATGTTCTGTTTAACTACCTGCACGAAGCCCGTGCAATCGACCTCTGGAACCCTGATGGTGCATCATTGACTGATTTTCAAAAAAACTACCTGGCCTTTTATGCTTCCCTGACTTCTTATTATGAGAAACTTCGTGAAAGGATGCTTCAGAAGGAGCGTATATGGCAGGGATTGGCTTCCCGGATGCTCAACGATCGATTGGCAGACAATAATACCCTTCAATTAAAGGGGCCTGTATTATTTGCAGGATTCAACGCGTTCACACCGGCAGAAGAATCAATCGTTGGGAAATTGTGTAAAGATTACGGTGCTGAGGTAAAATGGGATGCAGATGCCTGGTATATTGAAAATCAGGAACAGGAAGCCGGATTGTTTCTCAGACGTTACCGTGAGAAGCGTTACCCTGCCCCGGTTGATGATTACCCCAATCATTTCGCCACGGGGTCAAAGAATATCACGATCATGGGAGCACCGCTTCAGATAGCCCAGGTTAAGCAGGTGGGAAGACTCCTCACTGAGGCCCCGTTTACACGTGAACCTGGATGGCAAAGTCGTACAGCCGTCGTGCTGGCTGATGAATCATTGCTGCTTCCTTTGCTTAATTCGATTCCCCCTTCCGCCGGGAAGTTTAATGTGACCATGGGGTTGCCACTCAGGACAACACCTGCCGGCTCGCTCGCCGAACTTTGGCTTGAACTCTTCTCAAACCTGCGCCCCAATTCAGAACCCGGGGTGAATTATTATTTTATTTCCGATTTTTACCGTGTAGCCATGCACCCGCTTATGATCAAGGGGTTTGGCCGTTTACGCGAACAATTTGATATTCTTAAGAAAACCGACCGTTTGTATATCAGCGCGCATGAGTTAAATGAATTATTTCTGTCAGGTGAAGTACTGCCTTCACAAAATCTTTCGCTGCCTGTTAATGCCATTGAGTTTATCAGGAAGGTGGTCGATCGCATTTTAGAGTCGACCAGTGATGAGGCTACCGGCGATCTATTGTTAATCTCTACGGCTACACTTAAAGATGTGCTCACCAGGGTACAACATTACCTGAATGGTTTCGATGGGCCGCTGACAATGACCATGCTGCAACGTCTGCTCGGCCAGGTGGCATCATCAGTTAGAATCCCCTTCGCCGGTGAGCCACTGGCTGGTATTCAGGTGATGGGGATGCTCGAAACCCGTGCCCTCGATTTCGAGAATGTAATTATGGTGGGGGTCAACGACGATATTCTTCCGGGTAGTGGGCATTCACCATCGTTTATCCCGGGTGATATTCGTACCGAGACCTTTGGCATGGCCGGATTCAGGGAGAAAACCTCGGTGATGGCTTACCATTTTTACAGGTTGTTGCAAAGGGTAAAGTCGGCCTTCCTGCTCTATAACAATATACCTGGCAATCTTGGCAAAGGTGAACCCAGCAGATTCCTGCTTCAGATTAAACATGAGCTTCCGAAGGCCATGCCAAACATCTCCCTGAAAGAGGTACTGATCAGCGATTTTCCCAGGGTAACCCCTATAGCCCCCATTGTTATCGAAAAGACCCCCGAGGTCATCAACAAGTTGCGATTTGCCGCCGGAAAGGGGTTTTCACCTACCTCTCTCAGTTTGCTGGTAGAGTGTCCATTGCGCTTTTACCTCAATCGCATTGAGGGAATTAATGAACCTGAAAGGGCAACGCTTATGATTGAAAGTGACCGCTTTGGCAATGCGATACATGATCTGGCTGAACAGTTCCTGCGCCCGCTGCTTCACAAAACAATAGCTGAAGATGACCTCTCCATTCAACGTGAGACTGTCATTGACAACCTCACCGACTGGTTTAATCGCAATCAGCCAGACCTTGATTGCCGGTCAGGTAATAATTTGTTGGTGTTTAATGTTGCCGTCGATTATCTGATGAATTTCCTGAAGAAAGAGAGGGAAATGTGCACCCTGCAAAAGGTGGTTCCTGTTCAGCTTGAAGCTGTGATTGAGCGGGTCATTGAAATTGATTGTGATGGAATTTCGGAGTCCATCTTGTTCAAGGGACGTGCCGACCGTATAGACTTTCGGAATGATTTTCCGGTGGTGATCGATTATAAAACCGGGACAGTTGATCCACGTAGTGTCTCAATCAGTATGATGGATACCATCGTTGAACAACCGAAACATGCTAAGGCACTGCAATTGATGACGTATGCATGGATGTCGGCAGGAGCAGGTGGCTTTAATCCTCCCTTCCTTTGTGCCATCTGGCCCCTGAAAGCACCTTCGAAAGCATTGGTTTATCTGAATTTTGCAGATGATCAGCAGGAAAGACCGCGTCACCAGGGTACTGATCGAACCATCACTTCCCAAAGGTTAAACGACTTTGAAGCTGTTTTGACGACCCTGCTTACCAATTTGTTTAACCCGGCTATCCCTTTTACCCAGACCAAAGAAATTGAAAACTGCCGGTTCTGTCCCTTCATCGAACTTTGCAACCGCGTAAGACCCGGTCATTAGGCTGTCGCAAGATATATGTGAACTTTGGCATTGGCTTTCGATAACCATCGGGAGCTTCCGGCTATTCGTTATGGCATTTTCTGACGTAATAGCCTTGTGAAAAAACATTTCTCTTCTTTCCATCAAAAAGGCAACCTGCTTTGGTGCAATTATTGTTGTTTATTCGATATGCTATTAAAAGAATATACAACGAGAACCAGGCGAATATCAATCGTGAATCGACCATAACCGTACGTTGATTGTACGGTTAATCTACGGTTAATCTACGGTTAATCTACGGTTAATCTACGTTCCATCTCAATAAATGATACATTTTTCTATGCCATACATAAGCTGGATGCATTACATCCGGCTCTTATTTGATTTTCTCTGATTTTGATCGGGATTTAATAGACGGGGACGATTCAATTGTGGTAATTTGCCTAAATGCCCCGAGTTAGATGAGTCTTCAGTAAACTTTCAAAATCTACCACAAATACTAACCAAAGAAGCCTCCCAATAGGCTGGCACTGTAATTTCCGACCCGACTTTAAATTCATTTAAACATACCAAAATTAGTCCTTACTAAAAAATCGTTGATCGCTGGCGGGAGTACCGCAATTGAGATACCTGCTATCCTTCAGCATTGCTAATTAAGATTCAAATACTCAGATCATCGACTAAAAGCCTCCCGATAGATTCCCTTTGACTTTTTTTAATGAGAAAATAGTGTAAATTTGTCACCTTTATGGGCACAGAAATTATAGTGCCTATGGATTATTTAAAGTGCTAATATCTATGTTATGAGGGTTTTATTATTGAGCTCATTTCAGAGTAAGTACCTGCCGATGGCTTTCGGGCGGCTGTTGAGTGTCGTGTGTTTTGTTCTGATGCTGGTTGCTATCACCGGGTGTGGTAAGTCGGATGACAGACCCAGCGGGGCGTTTGTCTGTGAGGAGGTTCAGTATCCACTGACAAAAGGGATTCTGGCAAGGATTACCTCTCCTCCCGCGCAAACCTATAGGTATGACCTCACTGTTTATTCGGGATTTGTAAATGCGCCGTTGAGTGGAGTCTATACGTTTGTAGGCAAAGGTTGTCTGGTGTCGTTCAGTAACATCATTTGCGAACATTCAGACGGGCTGAGTACTGGTAAATACACCTTTGATCCTACGGAAAAGACGCCGGGAACATTCAGCATAGGAGAGGTTCTGATCGATTGGGATATTGATACACAGACAGGTCAGCATCTATTTATTAAAGAAGGTTCAATTTCTTTAATTGCTAATGCGAAAACCTATGCAGTGGTTTTTTCGCTTACCTGTGAGGATGGGAGGGTGATCTACGGAAGTTTTAAAGGAGAACTGAGTTACGAGCACTCGTAATATAAACAGACCACATAAAAAGTTGATAAATGAAGAGAGGTTTGATGGTTGTTTTATGTTTGGTAGTTCTGATTATCAGTCGATGCGAAGCGCAGCCGACAAAATTTGTTGCTGAAGGTTTTGTCGAACTGTTTAACGGAGCCCTGGCCGATATGCGGAAGCAAGACCTGTATGCTGCAGAAGAGAAACTACGAGGCGCCTTAGCGCTTGATTCCACTTTTCGGGAAGTATGGCTGGCTCTGAATGAGATACTATACCACACCAAACAGAAAAACAAGCAGAAAGAGTACCTGAAGCTGGCCATCAGCAGGTTTCCCGAAGATGGCGATTTTCAGTATTATTACGGGATGTTGTTACAGCGGGACGAGTTGTTCGATCAAGCTATCCGGCGGTATTCTGATGCCATCCTGCTGAATAAAGCAACCGACGAGAAGTCGGCAATTGGCTATGCCTACTACTTCAACCGTGGGGTATGCTATTACAGGACAGGAAAATGGAAGAATTCGCTGAACGACTTTGAGGTAGCAGTTAAGTTGAACGACACCCTCAGCTACATCCATGTGAATCATGGTTTAGCTCTTCAAAAGATGGGTGAGATGATCATCGCATGCAAATGCTGGCGAAAGGCGCGTTCGCTTGGTGATGCCGAGGCTGTACGGCTGCTTGGAAAATACTGTAAACCGGATTGATGTATCGCGTTTTCACTGTACTGGCTCCGGTAGACGCTTTTTGCTGAGCGTTACCTTTGGACTTTGACATTGGTTCTCAGAAAATTTACGATTGATTATAGTTTCCCTTTGGTATTATCGGTTCGCTTAATTACTACACAATGTCTTGTTATAATGATTTAATATCTCGGTTTATTGTAATTCGTGGTTAAAAGTTGTAACGTCTGTATACCTGCATTGCATGGTAGTAGACTGAGGCTTGTCGGGCGGGGCTCATGGAAATAGCTATTGCAGAGAACCCCGAAAGGATTGCAGGTTTGGCGGTACTTGGTATTATCGGGAAGTGCATAAAGGTAGCTGAAACAGGGAAGTAGGCACCAGCAAATTTGTGTACTAAAAAACAATTCAAAAACATGTCATTTAAATATGTTTTATATTTTCGTAATATTGTGTGTGGTTATACATAGTAATTAGCATAATTTTGTTTGCAATTGCCTTGTTTTCTGACGTGTAGTGTAAATATTAACCAATATCTTTTCTAATGAAAAATTTTCCATTTCGCTTTGCTTTAGTAAGCATTGCTCTGGTTATGAGAGCATGGCAACCAGCCTTGGCTGCTGATCAGGTGGTCACTACTAATGCTGATAACGGGGCAGGCAGTCTCCGTCAGGCGCTGACAGATGTTTCATCGGGAGGAATGATCACTTTCAACCTTTCTTCAGGAAACGAGACGATCACCATTACCTCTGAACTTCAGGTTACCAAGGCTTTGACGATCGATGGTGCGAATACTGCAGGAAGCGGGGTGTCCGTTACCGTGAAAGTTGTTTCAGTTGGTTCATCTTTATACAGGGTATTTAGTGTTAATGCCGGAGGGTTGGCTAATATGGTCAATATTCAGGACATGACACTTCAGGGAGGTCATAGTGGCTTCGGGGGTGCTATCTATGTCGCCAATTCAACCCTGAACCTCAATGCGGTCAATATCTCTGATTCCAGAGCCTACCAGGCTGGCGGAATCTATGTGTCAAGCTGCAATCTTAACATGACGAACTGTATTTGCTCAAACAATTCAACAGATGGAGCCGGCTCTGAATCTCACGGAGGATTCTCATACTCGCTGGGCAGTACCATCACGATTTCTTCCTGTACATTTATTGAGAATTCGGCTCAGGTCGCGGGTGCCATATTCAATGGAGGAGTAGGGGGTAACCTCTTGGTTAGTTCCAGCATATTTACCAATAATAGCGGTACTGCCGGAGGGGCAATATACAATGAGGGTACTGCAAAGATCTATAATTCTACGATCAGCGGAAATACTTCCAGCGGCGATGGGGGAGCTATAATGTCATGGAACACGCTTTATGTTGTTTCCTCTACGCTTACCGGAAATACGGCCCACGACGGAGGGGCTGTTTATGCGGGGGGAACTTCGTATTTCATCAATTCCTCTATCACCGGTAACAATTCTTCATTAAGCAGTGGTGGCGGAATTTTTGAGAATGGATTAAATATGTATATCCTGAATTCGATGGTCATAAACAATAGTGCTTCAGCCGGAGCGGATATAAAGGTTTATTCGGGCAATGCGTATATCTATTATTCATGGTACAATGGGATTTCGGGTTCTATTAATATACAGGCTACCGCACCGAATGTGACCACAGTCTTTAATGCGGGAGATTTGGGTGTACTGGCTGATAATGGTGGCCCTACTCAGACAATAGCGCTGAGAGGCTTTACTCCTTCTGCAGGAACAGGTGCCTATGTCTATTATAATTCCATCGACGGATATTATTTTCAGGATAACCTTGATTCTCCGGTATCGCACAGGTTGAACTCCTGGGCCACTCATCCTACGGTGGAGGATGGCGATAGGATTACCCTTGATCAGCGTGGAGAACTCATCTCCACGCCGCCTTGTATGGGAGCCTACGATGAACCTTTTACTGCTATCTGGACAGGCAGTACAAGTAGCGATTGGAGTGTTGCATCGAACTGGTCTCCGGAAGGGGTTCCTGGTCCGGCGGTGAACGTGATTATTCCCGATGTGACTAATCTCCCTTCAGTTTCAGCGACAGTAGCCAGTCCTGCAATATGCAGGAACCTAACTATAAATGCTGATGCCGGTCTGTCGATAAACGCAGGGAAAGCATTAACTGTGGGAGGGACAATAAGCAATAATGCAGGCCCGTCAGGCTTGTACATCGGAAGCGATTTTTCGGGCAGCGGCTCCCTTATCCAAAGCTCTTCGGATGTGGCCGCAACTGTGAGTAGTTACATTTCAGGGAGTAGCACCCTGACTAATAATGCATATCATTTCGTTTCTATCCCGGTAATTTATACAAATCCGACATCAGCCTTATTTATGGATTCTTACCTGTACAAAATGGATGCTACCCTGACCGATCCCTCGAATTCGAATTATTACGGGCTTTGGGTTAACCAGGGTTCTTCTACTACAACGCCACTTTCTATGAATTCGGGATATATGATCTACTATCCGGGTGATTGTACCCTGTATGTCTTCGAAGGTAAGCTTAATACGGGCTTTTTCTCTCCTTCTGTCTCCTATGGCGGTGATTATACCTTCAACCTCGTTCCAAATCCCTATCCTTCGGCCATCAACTGGGGTGCCTCTTCCGGCTGGACAAAAACAAATGTGGGAGGAACGGCCTGGATATGGTCCTCTGAAAGCGGTAATTATACAGCACTTTCGGGCGTCTCCTATGTCCCTATGGGGCAGGGATTTATTGTGATGACAAGCGATTCATCACCGGTTTTGTCAATGGATAACACTGTATGCGTACATAACACAACTACATTTTATAAAGATGGGGAATTATCGGCAAACCGACTGACGCTATCAGCCTCCTCGAATAATTATTACGATGAGACAGTTGTAACCTTCGACGACAATGCGAGTACCGGTTTTGACCTTCAGTTAGATGGCTTTAAACTTAATGGTCTGGAGGAGGCTCCCCAACTATGGACCCGCGCAGGTGATCTCAGGTTATGTGTCAATGCACTTCCACTGACTTCTTCCAGCATCATTATCCCGGTCGATTTTAAGACCACCTATTGCGGGCAGGTTAAACTCGGCGCTAAGGGGCTTGAAAGCTTTGATCCTTCACTGCCAATCCGCTTGCGTGATAAAATCACAGGTTCACTCATTGATTTGAGGCAGCAGGCAGAGTACACTTTTTCGCATGACCCGGCTACCACCAGTTCCCGCTTTGATCTCCTTCTGGGTAATCCTGACGGCATAGGCGAAAGTTCTTCCAATGATGGTCGTATGTGGATTTCCGGAAATTCCGTGTACTTCAGGGTTCCCGCACTTCACGGGCAGACCGCCTTGCTCGAGATATTCAATATCATTGGGCAAAAACTTTATACCCGTCAGTTTTCCCCCGACAATATCACATCAATTAATCCGGCACTCAGTGGCATTATTATAGTCCGTCTAACGGCTGGCAGCAATGTTGTTACCACTCGCGGAACTATAATTCGGTGATACATGCAAAATCTTAAGTTTCTTATCTTTCAATTTTAAAGCTCTACACCATGAAAACCCGACTGACTTTATTATTATTTAGTGTTTTACTCGCTACCACACTTCTGGCTCAAGTTCCTCCTCCTCCTCCCGACGACCCTTCTACTGGTGGCGGAGGAGGTGGCCCCGTAGGTGATGGGGGCGGTGCTCCCATAGCCGAAGGACTGGGTATTCTCCTTGCATTGGGAATAGCCTATGGTGGAAGGAAATGCTATGAGGCCTATAAGGCTGATAAGGCGAAGCGGCATCCAGAGGTATAAGGAAGAAAGTCGTTTGAGGTGGTTTGAAAAACGGGACAGAATATTTAGTTCTATAAACTTACGTCCTGTGAAACGAATCCGTCGCAAATTCAGTTCAGCGTTTAAGGTTGACTTAATCCTAAAACGCCATAAAAAGCATCAATGTGAGTTCTGAGATAGCACCTTAGAATGAGTTACATCCCATGCAGGTTATACAATGGAAAAAGGGTTAATAAAACACTCCATTGAGGCTTCTATGGAAGTAAATAAACAAAATAAACCAAAGAAGAGCCGGAACGACTTCTTTGGCCTCCATAGGGAAAAGATTGTACGTCGAAATGATGGTCAGTAGAATCTAATATTTGAATTATTAATAAATTAAAGAGGGTCAGATATCGACCGGGTTCAGCTTCAAAGTACCGAATCATTGTAAATGCCTTATGATGCAGAAAGTTCTTTCTGGGGGAGATTTTTTTTAAATGGTGTGTTCTTCGGTGAATCTTATTTATCTTGGTTGTGTTTTAAAATGATGTAGAAATTTATTATTTTTGTAATAAAATGGTTAAAAGATGAAAATAGAGACACTACTTTCAAGACTTAGTTATCAAGAGAA
>Ga0209319_1000484_pt1 | contig 50319 bp, 76 predicted proteins | sample RifGroE2_FD_184000 | JGI IMG/M metagenome (GOLD analysis project Ga0209319, IMG submission 184000) | Groundwater microbial communities from Rifle, Colorado - Groundwater E2 (SPAdes) (version 2) | ecosystem: Environmental > Aquatic > Deep subsurface > Groundwater | place: Rifle, Colorado, United...
TCTTGCACAATTCTGAGATGAACCCGCACCATCTGCGGTGCTGCAAGACCAAGTCGGTCGACACGGCGGGCCTAGGATACGAGCTGCTGCCTTCCGAGAACCTGCCCGAGGGCAAGGAAGCCGACCCCGCGCAGAAGCAGCGCATCATCGCGTTCTTCGATGACCTGGACGAGCCGATCACCGAGACGCTCGATCACGCGCAGTTCGACCACGAGGCGGTCGGGCAGGGGTTCATCGAGATGTCGAAGCTCCCCAACGGCGAGCCCAACGGCCTCTACCATCTCCCCGGCCACACGATGCGAAGCCACAAGACGCTCACCCGCTTCGCCCAGGTGCGCGGCAGAAAGATCGCGTGGTTCAAGGCAGCAGGGCATGTTGGCGACGTGGATTCCAAGACCGGCAAGGACAACCCGGAGGAGGGGAGAGTCGCCAACGAGGTCATGCGTATCGCCGCATACTCCTCGCGCTCGGACTACTACGGCATCCCGGAGGCCATCACCGCACTGGGCGCGATCGAGGGCAACCTCGCGCAGCGCGACTACAACATCGCCTTCTTCCGCAACTTCGGCGTCCCGGCCTACGCGGTCTACTGCTACGGTGACTACGACCTGGGGGATCTGGTCGACAGTGAGGGCAACGTCGTGCCTGAAGGCACAGCGGGCGGCGAGTACACCTTCGTGCGCACCGTCAAGCGCTACTTCGACGACCTGGCCCGCGAGCCCCACTCGACGCTCATCATGGCGATACCGTCGACGGAGGGGACCGGCGGCGAGGTCAAGGTAGAGATCAAGCCGCTCGCCGTGGACGTCAAGGACGCGAGCTTCACGGTATATCGCAAGGACAACCGCGACGAGATCATCGTCGCCCACGGGGTGCCCGGATATCGGATCGGCGTGAACGAGACCGGGAGTCTCGGGGGATCGACCGCCGAGGAGTCCACCGAGATATACCGGACATCCGTGATCAACCCGCGCCAAGCAAGGCTCGAGCATCTGATCAACAAGCACGTCTTGCGCGATGGGTTCGGGGTCACCGACTGGCGGTTCAAGCTCGTCGAGATCGACACGAGCGATGAGGTCGCGGACCTGGACGCGCTGCTCAAGCTCTTCACGGTGGGCGCCGCGAGTCCCAACGAGGTCATCCGCGCCGTGGGTAAGAGATTCGGCCTGGCTGAGGTCACTCACCCGCTCATGGACGCGAAGTGGATCTCCGGCATCCCGATCACGGAGGCTGAGTTCGAGTACGACCCGCAGATGATCCAGGCAGTGAAAGCGATGCAGGAGCAGCTCTTCATCATCCTCAAGGAGGAGGCGGATACCAAACGTGCGAACCGAGATGCTCAAAAGCGGGCTGCTCGAGACTTCGAGGACGCTCGCGCTCTACTCGAGCACGAAGTCGGCGGGTAGCGCAGAGGCCCGGCTCGCCGAATCGATAGCAGGCCTGTTCGCCGAGATCGAAGAGGCGCTCGTCGTAGAACTCGAGGCGCGGGGTGTCCCGGTCAACCAGTACGAGCGCGACCGGCTGCTCGTGGCGATCGATGTGCGTGCCGAGACCTACCAGCGCCTCGTGGCGGGCGCAGCGATGGACGCTGCTACCGAGGGCAGTCTGGCTGTGGCATCGATGCTGAAAGCCGCTGGGATAGCCGTGAGCGACACGCTGCTCTCCGACTACACACTCGCACAGCTCGAGGCGATGGTCTTCACCGCATCAGACGCCACGGTCGCCCGCCTCACGGGCAACATCAACGCCGCATTGATCGATGCGTACTCATCCGGTCTCGGTATCGAGGAGGCCGGACGTGTGCTGCGCGACGGGGTGTTCGAGAACATGCGCACGTACGAGGCGACGCGGGTGGCGCGCACGGAGATCAACGGTGCGCAGAACTGGGGATCGTTCCAGACCATCCGCGACTACGGGCAGTACGCTGAGTGGTGGACCGCCCTGGACGCGCGGGTGCGGACCTACTACTCCACCGGAGGGCTCGCCGATCACATGCTGCTGCACGGGCAGATCGTGCGCATCGGCGACAAGTTCAGTAACGGCCTGATGTATCCGGGGGACCGGGCGGGGCGCATCGCGGAATGGATTTCTTGTCGTTGCAGGCTGCTCCCGTTCATGATGCCGATGGGCTACACCGCGCCGATCGGAGTGCCGTACTTCACCCGCGCCGAGCTGATCAGGGTGACGTGATGAGCGGGCTGGTGCCAGGGTTCGACGACGTGAGCCGGAGCATCTCCTTACCGGTGAACCCAAGCCAAGGGCAGAACCCGGTCCCCGTGATGGTGCTCGTCGACCAGACGATCGTGGACAGAGGGAAAGGCGACTGCCACCGCGCTGCCGTGGCGACGATGATGCAGCTCCCGCTCGAGGATGTGCCCGACACGCACATCTGGGGCAAGGGCTGGGGCATCGAGCAGTACAACCACTGGCACGAGCGCGGCTGGGACTTCTACTACGAACCGCCCGAGCGGGCACACAAGAGCGAGTCCCCGTCCGGTTGGGTGGTCGCCACGGTCCCATCCCGGATGTATGAGGGCGTCACGCACTCCGTGGTGCTCGACAAAGACACGCTCGAGCTGGTGCATGACCCGAACCCGCAGGCTCGACGGAAGACGGTGGAGCGCGACGAGATACAGGTCGTGCTCATCGCGATGAGGGTGGGCCATGAAGCGTCCTGAAGCCTGCACACCGATCGGTACATACGGCTGCACGATCCCGATGCCGTGCGGTCACAGCGTCCAGGCCATCGACTTCTGCGTGGCCGACATCGTAGCGGCACTCAACGCCGCCAACATCACCACGACGTGGAGCTGCTGCGGGCACGGCACGATGCCTGCTGCGGTGGGACTGGCGGACGGGCGCTTGCTGACGGTCCAGGAGAACGCAGCGACCATGGAGCCGCCCAATCTCGCGGTGCTAGACTTGGAAGCAACAGACTGAGGAGGGAACCATGGACCTGGCGCGTGATTCACTCGAGAACCGGCTGCGCAGGATCGAGAGCGCACTGGCCGATCAGCTCGGCGAGACATGGTGGGACGTATCGTTGCGCCATACCTTCACCGACGCGGTGATCATCAAGGTCTACGATACCAACGCCTTCATGCGGATCCCCTACGAGATCGAGGGGGACGTCGTGCGCTTCGGAGCACCCGAGGAGGTCGACGAGGTCTACATCCTCTCTGCTCTCGTCGACGCGGGGATCGATGAGGCCGCTGCCAAGGCGGAGGTCGCCGCCATGAAGTCAGCGCGAAAGCCCCTGTGGCTCGCCGCTCCTATCGTCGCCAAGAACGACGAGCAGCGCATCGTGATGGGGCCAGTGCTCGTACCGGACGAACCCGACTCCGACGGGGACGTGGTGAGCGCCGCCAAGATCGAGGAGGTCGCCCACAAGTTCCTCTCCGACTACCGCATCATGGACTCCGACCACACACTCGAGGCGGCAGGAGTGCCGGTCGAGAGCTACATCACGCCGGTCAACCTCAAGTTCGGCGAGGGCCCCGATGCCTTCGAGGTGCCCGCCGGCACATGGATGCTCGCCGCGCGCATCGACAACGACGCCTCGTGGGCATCGGTCAAGAGCGGGGAGTTCACCGGCTTCTCTATCTGGGGATGCCGCCCGGAGAACGCCGGGATCACCGCTGCGAGCGTGAAGGCGTCGAGCGGCACGGTGATGGTCGGAGGACACGCGCACGACGTGGTGACACTCGCCGAGCTCGGCGATGATTGGGTGGTGCCGGCCATCTCGCTCGTCCCGAGTCCGGCGGTGTCCAAGGCCAAGTACGTGCTGATCAAGTCACGGCAGACGTTGGCCGACAAGATGCGCGGCGCGCTCAAGGCGCTTGTGCGTGAAAACGCCCGTGCTACGATTGCTGGTGATGATGGTTCCGCACTCAAGGGTGAGACCGAGGAGGGAACGATGGACGAGGACAAGGTCCAGGAGCTGGTCACTGCGAGCGTCAAGACGGCAGTCGACGAGATCCAGACGGGTCTGGGCGAGACGATCGCCGAGGCCGTCAAGGAGGCGGTCACGCCCCTCACCGATCGCATGGGCGCGCTCGAGGACGCCGCGAAGGGTTCCGAGGGCGACGACGGCGACGATGATGATGGCGCGGATGCCGTCAAGACCGAGATCGACGGTCTCAAGTCTGAGATCACCGAGCTCAAGGAAGGCATCGAGTCCGTGGTCAAGCGTCTGACCAAGGGTTCGAGCCAGGCCATCAAGGAAGATGGCTCGGACGATCAGCCGGCGCACGAGCCCGGCATGAAGAACCGCGACGGCTACGGCCGCCCGCTGGGGAGGGGGTAGACATGGCTCGCAGCAACGAGGATATCCTGACCGCGCTCAAGAGCATCATCGAGGTCAACGATCTCGGCGAGTCGATCCTGAGCCCCGGCCAGCTCGACCGCTTCGTCGAGGCCATGCAGGCCCGCACTGCGATCCTGCAGGAGGCTCGCTACATGCCGATGCGCTCCCAGCAGGAGAACATCGACCGCGTGGGCTTCACCGGCCGCATCGTGCATGGCACGAAGACCCCGGCCACGGGTGCTCATCGTGACCTGGCGACGACCGAGTACGCCAAGCCCGCGACCAACACCAACAAGCTGATCGCCAACGAGCTCAAGGCGATCGTCCCGCTGCGCGACAAGGCGCTCCGGCGCAACATCGAGCGCGGGGGCTTCCAGGCCCACATCGTGGACCTGATGGGCAACGCGGCCGGCCTCGACTTCGAGGAGTACGGCCTGTTCGCCGACACGGAGCTCTTCACGGTCGAGACCGACGATACCCTGTGCCTGACCGATGGCTGGCTCAACAAGGCCGCCAACAAGGTCTACGGCACCGGTGCGGGTGCGGGCTTCGACCCCGACGACCCCGAGGCGGTCTTCGAGGCGCTGATCGGCGCGGTGCCCAAGGAGTTCCTCACCAACCCGGCCGAGTGGCGCATCTACGTCGACTGGGCCACCGGCAACGCGTACCGCGATGTACTGCGGGCACGCAACACCGGCCTGGGCGACGTGGCGCAGATCGGCAACCAGCCGATCCCGTACAAGGGCTTTCCGGTCGTCGTGGTCCCGATGTTCGAGCGGGCACTGGCGGCTGCGGACGGCGGTGTCGGCCGCGTGGCGATGCTGCAGTACCCGACCAACATGGTCTGGGGCGTCTTCGACGAGGTCGGTGTCGAGTCGCAGCGTGACGCTCTGGGCGGCATCACCTACCAGGTGCTCACCGTCGAGTGCGACGCGGACTACGAGGATGAGAACGGCGCCGCGGTGGCGTACCTCGACCTCGAGGATCCGGCCGCCAGCTAGATCAACTCGCTAGTCACGTAGAGGCGGCACTCGGATACCCCGGGTGCCGCCTTTGCCTTACCCGATAAGGAGTCCCCACGTGAGAATCGGCTACATCACGTCGAATCGCAGGGTCGGGTCGCGCTACAAGTACGTCGAGATGTTCTCGCGGGTCGCGGACGTGGACACGTCGATCGAGACGAAGAACCACCCAGGAGACTACGACGCGATCCTAGTCACCGGCGACAAGCACACCCATCACCGCATCGCCATGGCCGCGGGCATCCCCTACATCCTGATCGAGAACGACGTCGCATCGTTGCGCCGCGGCGGAGGCCCGGATGATGCCGAGCGCGAGATGGTCGAGAACGCCGCCGCCCTCCTGCTCACATCCGAGGGGCACCACGAGTACCTCGCGCGCCACTACCGGCTGCCGGACGTCACCGAGATCGTGCATCTGCGACCGCTGCTCAAAGACCTGTGCTTCGACCCGCTGCCGAAGCGCCCGCGCACGGTGGTCTATGCCGGGGGGATCGTGCATCGCGTCTCGAGCAGGATCGGCTACCGTACCTACAACGTCGACCTCTTCCCCGCGATCGCGCGGGCCGGGTGGGAGATCCACGTCTATCCGTCGTGGCGCGACCCCGCCAGGATCCGGGCGTACGAGGACATCGGGTGCATCATCCACGACCACGTGCCCCAGGCCGCGCTCTACCGCGAGCTGAGTCAGTACGCTGTGGGCTTCCAGGGGTACTCCGTCCGGGGGCCACAGAGCTACGTGAGCCAGTGCATGCCGAACAAGACGTGGGAGTACGGTATCGGGGCGGGCATTCCGACGCTCGGGTTCAACACAGGACGCTCGGGAGCCTACTACGACGGGCGATGGGGGCTTGTGGCGCCGTCGCTCGAGGCGTTCGGCGAGACGCTGGACAAGCTCAAGGGATGGGAGATCACCGAGGAACTGCGCAGGAGCGAAGTTATGGACCAGGACCTGCCGGCATTCGAGAGGCTGGTGGCGGCATGCGGCTGAACGAACGCATGCTCGAGTGGGCGTTCGCCCTCGAAGCGATCGCACAGGCGGGGCCAAGGACCGTGCTGGATGTCGGCACAGGACGCACCGCGTGGCCGGCGCTGCTGGCGGGCAGCGGACTGAAAGTCACTGCGTCGGATGAGAAGCGCGCCTACTACGGCGGCAAGCCGTTCGCGAACCGCCACTGCGATGTGGTCGACGACGATATCTGCCACACGCATCTGACCGGACCCTACGACGCCATCACGTGCATCTCGACACTCGAGCACATCCCGGACCATCAGGCGGCAGTCAAGGCGATGATGGGGCTGCTCGCGCCAGATGGCATCCTCATCATCACCGTGCCGTTTCACGAGACCCGCCACGTAGAGAACGTCTACGCGCTCCCGGAAGCGGGATACGGGCAAAACGCGCCCTACGTGTGCCAGGTGTTCAACCGCGCCGATGTGGAGGCGTGGGGAACGATCGTCGAAGAGCGGCACTGGCGGGTCTTCACAGGCGAGCTGTGGACGTTTGGAGAGCGCATCTACCCGTACGAGACGGTGGAGACCGGCGGCCAGCTCGCCGGGTTCGTGGTGAGGGCGTGATGGAGCCCAGGGTAGTGCGTCGCCACCTGCGCAAGTTCAAAGGGCACCTGCATGCACACCCGTCTGTCATCTTCGCCGCGAGGGTCGACATCGACATCTCCGATGACGTGACGATCGGCGCGGGTGTCATCATCTCCGAAGACGTGCGCATACTGACCCACGATCACTTCGAAGCGGGTGAGCGCAAGATGGTCTACTCGCCGCTCGTCATCGGCAGAGACGCGTTCATCGGCACACGCGCGACCATCCTCGAGTCATGCTCATCGATCGGCGAGGGAGCCGTGATAGGTGCGTGTGCGGTCGTGACCCATGACGTGCCCTCACGCGAGGTGTGGGCCGGTAGCCCCGCGAAGAAGGTGGGCATGTGCAACCCGTAGACTTCTGGTGCTCGAGGAGCCACTACGTCGACCACACCGCTCCGATCTGGCACGCGCTTCCGCAAGGCTACCGCGGGCGCTTCCAGGTCGCTGATACCGGGCTGGTGAGGCACGCCGCATCCCTCGGCATCAAAGCAGAGCTGCAGACCCGTAACCCCCCCTTCGGGCCGATCGTGTTCTGCTCACGCTCAGAGCTGCGAAGGATCCCCGGCAGGCTGCGTCCGATGATCTTCGCCGAACACGGCTGCGGGCAGACCTACGAGGGCCACGGGCACCTCCCGCCGATGCCCGATATCGTGCTGGTGGTCACGAACCCGAGCGCTGGCGCGGTGATGAAGGCGGACCACCCGCACGCGAGAGTGGTCGCCACCGGCCCGGTCAAGCTCGATAGCTTGCTTGGCCTTCCGCGCAAGACACCAAGCGACCCGCCGTGCGTCGCGGTCTCGCACCACTGGGATCAGCTGAACTACCCGGAGACCCGTAGCGCCTGGCCGTGGGACAAGGCCGCGTGGGAGGCTGTGGTGGCCTCGGGGCGCTGGCACATCATCGGGCACGCACATCCGGCAGACGGGCGCGACATGGCGCGCTGGTGGGCATCTTTGGGGGTGGAGGTGGTGGAGGACTTCGCGCAAGTCATAGAGCGCGCCGACATGTTCGCGTGCGACAATTCCTCGACCCTCTACGAGTTCGCCGCCCTCGACCGTCCCGTGGTCGTGCTCTCCCCGCCCTACTACCGCAGGGACGTGGACCACGGGCTGCGCTTCTGGTCCCATGTGCCCGGGGCCCAGGTGAGCCGCCCCGAAGACCTGCCAGCAGTGCTCGAGGAGGCGTGGGCGGACTCGGATGCCCGCGCGACTCTGCGCAGAGAGGCCGTGGAGGCCTGTTACGGGCGACTCGACGGGCAGGCGGCGCAAAGGGCCGCACGCGCGATCGTGGAGGCTGCGGACAATCCCGCGCATGAGTACCCTCCGATGCCTGCGATCGGGGCGTGGCCGGATGCTGAGTCCGCGTCGAGGGTCGTGCGGGTGCGCGTCACCAACACCACCGGGTCGGTGATCCCGAGAGCAGGCCGCATCTTCACCCCCGGAACCCCTGTCGTGTGCTCGCTGTCCAAGACCGGGCTCCGGGAGGTCGAAGCGCGATCGGGCCTTCGTGTCGAGGTCCTGGGATAGCTTGTCCACACCCCCCTGTGGAAGGTGTGCAAAGACCGGGCGAACAATCGCGTCGTGATACCATCGTGAGAGGGTTTCCCCACGAGGAGGGAGTACGACCATGCTCCACCAGATAGTCGTCACGAACAGCAATCCCCATCCGATAAGCCGCGGCTCGCGGTTGTTCCGCGCGAACGCCGTATCCGACCCGATCGTGGTCTCGGATGCGCAGCTCGCCGAGATCCGTGCGCGCGTCGGACTTCGCGTCGAGGTCCTGGAGTCTCCGTACGACCCGCTGCCCGAAGTCACCGAAGACGCGACGGAGCGCGAGCACCCCGGTACCGGGGTCGTGGGCGAAGGCATCGCTGTCCCGGCCGACGGCAAGACCTACGAGACCGACCTCGAGACCGGCGAGGTCAAGCTCGTCGAGCCGGTCGAGAAGCTCGAGCCAGCCGTGTTCCCTCCGTGCTCGGAGTGCGGTGCCGAGTGGCAGCACGAGGACAACGGCGGATACGCCTCCGGCATCACCCACGCCGAGGGCTGCCCGGCCAAGGAAGCGCTCGACAACCTCAAGCGGACCTGCGAACCCCAGTACGGAGCGACCGCAGAGGTAGACGGCACCGCGATCGTCTACGACGAGACGAACGGGCTGTGGGTCACAGCCGAGGGTCACGAGCCCTGGGAAGGCGACACGCCCGACAGCGAGCCCACCGCCCCGGACTTCGACGCCATGACCGTGGCCGAGATGCGCGAGTGGGCCAAGAACAACGAGGTCTCGCTCGGCAACCTGCGCAAGCGTGACGAGATCATCGCGAAGCTCAAGAAGGCGTAAGTGGCTATCGAGTCAGACATCATCCCGCTCCTGGCTCGGATGATGCGGGATAACGGCGTGAGCAGCGACTAGAGAGGCGTGCGACATGGCGTACTTCACCGTCTACGATGGCTCGGATGTCGAGCGCGACGGGGCCAACCCGTTCGACTTCGGCACGCTGAACCGCGACACCGAGGAAGTCTCGGGCTGGCAGTATGGCAAGGTGCTCACCGACGCCGGGCTCGAATCCAGCGGCAACGTGACCGTGAGCGCGGTCGATGCGACCGGCGACGATTCCTCGGGTCTATTCCAACTCGCCGCCTTCACTACCGGCGACACCACCGAACCCGCTGCCACACCGGAAGCGTATGGCGACGACCTCGTGTCCGCCGAAACGGTGGACGACACGACCGGCGTCGGGTTCTGGGTACGCCGCAAAGCTGGTCCCGCCGAGGCACCTGCCACCGACACCACCGCAGTCATCCGCGTGAGCGGCACCGTCGTACCCGTCTAGGGAGTCTGACATGGCTTCGATCGTTGGAATCTTCATAGACGCCACGGTCGGGCTGCGCGACGGGGCTCTCGTGGATGCTGAGTACCCGATTCCGCTGCCTGACGACGACACGCCAATCCAGGTGTGTTTTCGCGTCATCGACGACACCACGCTCGAAGACCCGCAGGAGGACTCGGGCTCTACGCTGTCCCCATCCGTCCCGGCGGGGCTGCTCGCGTGCTTCACGGTTGATGGCATGTATGAGAGCGCACCCACCACGGGAGCGACCGCTGCCACGGGCGGCAATCAGGCCATGTGGCTCAAGCGCGACGGCTCGCCTGCTCCTGACTTCTACGATCTCTCGGTAGGGGCCGAGACATTTGCAGCCGGTTCCCGTGTAGCTGCCGTCACTGACCTCGCAGCCACCGCGGGCTATCAGCAAGAAGCCCTCGCATGGTCCGCAGTCTCAGGCGCGGACGGCCACGAGTACCGCTACAAGACCACCGCTGGCTCGACATGGAGCGAGTGGGCCGAGACATCATCGTCCACCGCGCAGGTCGTCACGGGGCTCACGGTCGGCACGTCCTATGACTTCGAGGTTCGCGGCTATGACGAGCGCGGAGTCGGGACTGCGGGCACCGATACTGAGACAACGCTCGGCTGGGCCGATGACTTCGCCGACAACTCGCTCGACGCGGCTCTATGGCGCACCGAGGGCTCCTACGTCGCAGAATCAGGCGGCACCCTCAACATCAACACCCTCGCCAACGCGACATACACCTCACTGGTGGCGGGAGTCCTCCCTGTCAATACGGACATCGACGGTAAGGTGACGGCGAACGTCCTGCATGGTGCGGACGACAACACCGCCGCCCGCTTCTGGCTTGTGAACAAGTCCGACATCGCCATATCCGAGGTAGGTGCCGCGACCTACGCCGTCATGTACTTCGGGTCATACGGCACGAATGCCGCGAGCTACGCGAACACATGGTATCTCGCCCATTGGGACAACACGCACACCCGGCAGTTCTGGAACTCAGCGGGGGGCGGAAGCTGGAGCACGTCTATCGAGCGGTTCGCGGGGCTGTCGGACAACGACGTATTGACCGTGGAGACTCACATAGACCACACTAACGAGCTGGCCTGGTGGGTCGTGAAGAAGAACGGCTCACAGATAGCCACAACGGCAGGTGCAAAGGTAGCCTTCTCCGCGCTTGAGAGCTTCGACGCTGGCGATGACCTATACGTCATGTTCGCCGACTTCCTCACCACGGTGAAGCACGATCTGGTGATGACCGACATCATCTATGACGCGCTGACATGAGGTACATCTCAGCCATCGGAAACTCGATGACGGATGCGGTAGACCGGAACTCCGTCACGGACTCTACACAGTGGCTCTACAAGCTGCTTGAGAACCTCGGCGAGACATCTATCACGCCTACGCCGTGGACGCCGCCCACCTCGGCCCCGGTCTACTCCGACAACAACGCGCTCGTGGGCGAGAACTGGACGGCCTACAACCTCGGCGTGGGTGGCAACTCGTCCGCACAGATGCTTGCTAGGTTCGACACTGACGTTCCGAGTTCGAGCGACTATGTGATTCTCGGCGCACCTGGTCATTCTGACCCGATGGACGGCTCATACGACCAGGCAGCGATAACCGCGAACATAGAGGCTCTGGCTGGTAAAGTCGTTGCCCTCGGCGCGGAGTGCATCATCACGGCCATCCCTCCGCGTAACACAGACGGAGCTACCGAGACAGCGAACAAGGCTGCGCTCAACGCATGGATAGCCGCCTACTGTGCGACCAACGGCTATGAGTATGCCGACTGGAACACGGACGCCCTCAGCTCATACTTCGAGACTGACGACATCCACTGGAATGCTACAGGATGCACGTTTGTCGCTTCGACATTCGACACGTCGTGGTTCGGATCTCTCACCGCCACTCCCGACACCGACCACATCGACCTCGCATGGAGCGAATCACTGACGGGGCCGTTCACGATAGAACGCCGGGTGGTGTAGATGGCTGGCCCGTGGACGTACCCAGTCGAGGTCTCAGCACCGGCCAGCTACGATTCCGCGATGGTGGTAGTCCTGTCTGCCGATGCCGCCTACGATGCGGCGACCGCCGTGGTGCTCTCTGCCGATGCCTCCTACGATTCCCCGACCCTGGTGGACATCACCGGCGACGGGTGGACGTACCCGATACTCGTCTCGGCCCCAGCGAGCTACGACGCTGCCACAACGGTCGTCATCGAACAGATCATCGCAGGCGATCCCGCCAGCTACGACGCAGCGACGACAGTGGGCATCTCAGCGGGCGCTACCTACGACGCACAGACGACAGCGGACATCGCGGCGGATGCGGCCTACGACGCTGCCACCACGGTCGAGATCGAGTCCTGGCAGCTCATCGCCGAGGACTACGAGGGCTCCACCTACGAAGACAGCGATGTCGTCCTCGGTGTGGCGTACCAGTACCGGCTCACCGACGCAGGCGGCAACGTCTACTACAGCGAAGCGGTGATGCTCGCCTCGGCTTCCGCTTCCGTGGACGTACCGACCACCGTGGGCCTGTCTGCCGACGCGAGCTACGACAGCGCCACGACCGCCGTCATCTCCGCACAGGCCGTCTATGACGTGGCCACCGGGGTCGTGCTGGCCGCTCAAGCGGTCTACGACGCCGAGACGATCACGCGACTCGCTGCATCGGGACTCTACGACGCGGCGACCGTGGTGCGGATAACGGCCACGGCGAGCAATACCCACCGCAGACGCTACGCCCGACTCGACGCCTTCGCACCGACCCGGCTCTAGGAGGACACGATGCTGCTCAAGTTCATCATGCGGGACACGTCCGATGCGATTGTGAGCGGCACCCCGACCGTGACCGCAGACGGCGAAGCACTCACGCCGACGGGCGATGCGAACGGCTGGGAAGTGGACGCACCTCTCGGGTCACTCGTGAGCTGCACACTGACCGGGGCGATGGCGCTAGACGTGATGATGCCCACCTACGAACTCGTACAGTCCGGCATGACCGCGCAAGGGTACACGGCGGCACTGGGCGCGCTGCTGAACGACTGGATCCTCAAGGGGCTACGCATCACCGACAACGGCGATGGCACGAAGACGATCGAGCTGATGGACGGCGAGACGGTGCTCAAGACGTGGACCGAGACGACCGACGGGCTCGTTGTGACACGTTCCGAGGCGACTTAAGCATGCTGACGACGTGGGGATGGTTCGGGGACAGGCTGGCCACGTGGGGATGGCTTGAGCCTACGGCCCTCCCTGAGACCTTCCTCAACCTCGGCGGGTCGGTCACGATCGACGCCGGGGACTCGGGAGCGGTGACAGTCTCGAGAGACTATGATGGGGACGTGACGGTGGACTTCGACCTCAACGGAGAGGTGACACGATGATCGCGCTCATCCCGGGGACCTCCACCCCGCTCAAGATGACGGTGCGCACAGCAGCGGGTGCGATACCCGCGACCGCTCCCACGCTCGTGTCCGTGGCACTCGAGGTCGAAAGCACGGAGGATGCGGTGGAGCTGTCCGCCGGCGCGGGCGCGTGGAATGCGCTGGGGTACTTCGGGCTCGACATCTCCAAAGACGACATCGCTGAGACGCTGCTCTACAAGGCTTTGCGCCTCACGTGGGTGTTCGACATCGCGGGGTCCCAGCGCACGGAGTACATGCGCCTCGAGGTGCGCGAGGATGACACGCTGCTCTACGGGAGCGTGTCGGATGTCTGCGCGATCGCGAACCTGCGCGCCGAGGACTTCGGGCTCGCTACCGAGCGTCAACTCGGGCGGCTCGTGTGCTCGTGGCTCGCATCCGCCAAGTCATTCATCGACGCGGACCGGCGCCGCACCTACGACCCGGTACCGGACGGCATCGACTCGATCGCCACACGGATAGCGGCGAACATGGGGGCTGTTGCGCATCAGCGCCGCAAGAGCCCGTTCGTGCGCGTGAACGAGTTCTCCGTCAAGCTGATCGAGGACGCGTGCATCACGTCTGCGATCAGAGATGATCTCGAGGTCTATCCAAGGGCAAGCGGCCGGTCCATCGGCTTCGGGATCGCGAACTCCGTCTCGCGCGATATCACCGACGCGCTCGAGGAGGCATAAGGTAGGTGGCACGAGCCCCGATCGACTTTGCAATCACGTATGACGACGCCAGGCTGCGTCGCATGGCCTATGCGCAGATGCCCAAGGCGCTCGAGAACGCGATAGAGTTCACAGCGCTCGCGCTGTGGCAGGGAATCGGCGAGGAAGCCCCCACACGGCACGGGCGTCTCGGCGGGTCCTGGCGGGTGCGCAAGGTCGGCAAGATGAATTGGACTCTGGGTTCAAACGTCCTCTATCGCTGGTACGTCAACGACGGCACGAAGCCCCACGTCATAAGGGCCAAGCGGGGGAAGGCGCTGGCGTTCTCCTTCCAGGTCGGGACATCTCTGGGCGGCAAGGCGGTGTATGCCTCGCAGACGAAGCGCGGGCAGTCTCTTCGCGCCGCAGGGAAGTTCGGTCGCGGGACCACCACCACCCGGCGGGGATCCGCGATGGTCTACAGGCAGTCTGTCAACCATCCCGGAACCGCCCCGAATCCGTACATAGACCGAGCGATCGCGCGAGTCAGACTAACCAGCCCGGCAATCGTTAGCAAAGCAATAAAAGCAGCGACTGCGGCAGGAGGAACGTGACGTGGAACTCTACGAGCTGATCGAGGCGATCGATGCGGCGCTGGTCGAGCTGCTCGTCGGCGCCAAGGACGACATCGGATGCGAGGAGGTGATACTCGGCGAGGAGGCCGCGGTCGACCAGCTCGCACGTTCCGCCATCTGGATCATCCCGGAAGAGGCGCACAACTCGCACGAGAACGCGGCGATCGCCGAGGAGTGGGTCTATCCGGTCAACGTGACGGCGATGGCGACCTTCGACAGACCCGCAGAGGGGCGTCTCAAGGTCACGCAGATGGCCGCGAAGGCATCGAGCGTGCTGATCAAGGCGCGCGAGCGTGGATCGGACTCCACTCTCTCGACGCTCATTAGCGACGTGGTACGCTCTACTTACATGCCAGCGGGGGACGACGGCCTCAAAGAAGAGGGCCTGATGTACTCCGGATATCGCTTGCTGATTCGTTTCAGGCACAGGGAGGAGTAGACACCATGTCCGAAGTGCTGCGCTACCTTGGAATCGGACTCGAGACCTCACCGGGTACCGCGGTCGCTGCCGACATCCACGTCGACGTCGCCAGCTCCGGGATCGACAGTCCGTCCAACCCGCTCATCGCCTATCCTGGCGGGCTTGGCCGCGCCCCGCGCATCCACCGCCCCGGCCCGTACGTGAGCCAGGGACCCGCCGAGTTCGCAGCCGACGTGGACACGATCGGCTACGCGCTGATCCTCGCGTTCGGCGGGGATCCGGTCATCACCGGACCGGTGGGCGACATCTACACCTACTCGATGATCCCGACGCTCAACCGGCTCATGCGCACCGCGACGTTCCGCGCGGGCAAGGACCTCGAGGAGTTCGTCTATCCCGGGGCGGCGGTGGGCGGGTTCAAGCTCACCGTCGAGAAGGGCTACGCGATGATCACCCTCGACATCGTCGGGGGCAAGGACCAGATCAACCCGGCAGGCATGACGGCGCTGGCCGACCTGCTGCTCTCGGACGCCTATCCGATGACGTTCGTCGACACGTCGGTGTCTCTGGCGAGCGCGGACCGCTCGGCGCACATCGAGAAGCTCGAGCTGACCTACACCAACAACCCGGACGCCGAGGCATCGATCACGATGGGTTCGCGTTTCCCGCGCTCGATCTGGCAGGGCGACGTCGGTGTGGAGCTCGCGATGTCCATCGCCTTCAACGATCTCACCGAGAAGCGCAAGTACTGGGGCGCCACGGACGCCACGGAGCCCTCCGCCGACACCATCTACGACGAGGAGGCGATCATCACCCTGGACTCCGGGGCCACGATCGGCCGCCTCGATCTGGCGCTGCCCAAGATGGTCTACACGGAGGTCGGTATCCAGCCCTCCGGCCGTGACCGCATCGTGCAGAGCGTCAAGTGCGCCGGCCAGTTCGATGTCACCTCGGGTGCCGCGATCACCGCGACGCTCGAGACCAAGCAGGTCATCACCAACGCCGTGCTCGGAGCGTCATAAACCCCCTGCGTCCCCACCACGGAAGGGAAACCGATGGCACTGACCAAGAACGATATCCTCAACGGCTCAGATGTGGGCCGGGAGGTCGCTTTCGACCGTCTCGGCGGTTCGCTCATGCTCTACCCGCTCACCGAAGGCCAGTGGGCGCAGGTCGAGGACACGCAGATGTCCGGGTTCGACTTCTCGCTCGACAGCGACGAGCTCGACATGGAGGCCATCGACTCCGAGCAGTCGAGAGCCGCGATCATGGCACAGCTCAAGCCGAAGGTGAGCTTCGACCTCGCTGCGTACCAGACCGGCTCGGCTCTGGCCGATGCGATGGCGGTGGCGTTCTCGCTCTCCGGATCCGGGGAGCAGTGGACACCCGAAGAGGTACAGGGCATGCGCCCGATCGGCATCATCGCCGATATCGCCAAGGTGGTCTACGAGATCAGCGGCATCCAGCCCGACAAGATCGATGTCACGGGGGCAATGCGCGAGTCGGTCGCGCGATTTCACGAGGAGCCCAGAGGGGCAGAGGATAGCGGTGCTGGTGCTCTCGGGGATGAGGATCCAGAACCATGTGCGGGACCTGACCCTGTGGCAGAGTGAGTACCTGCGCCAGATCACACCCCAGATAACCGGGGAGGCGGAGCAGGCCCACCCTCTGCGATCGATGGTGGAAGACCGGCTGCGGGCGAGGGGCGAGATGTGAGATGGCGACACCGGTAGACATCATCATCCGGGGCACCGACCAGGTCTCGAGGATGCTGCAGAACATCGCTGCGGAGGGCGGACGCACCGGGTCCGCTCTTTCTCGCGCCATGGACAATGCCAAGCGCGGCTCCTACATGGTAGCTGCCGCCATCGGTGTGGGGCTCGGAGCGGTAGTCAAGTTCGGCTCGGACTTCGAGAAGGCGATGACCGAGTCCACCGCGATCATGGTCGGGCTGTCGGAAGAGGCCCGCGACAAGATGGAGGGCATCGCCCGCTCGATCGCCAAGACCACGTCTGTCAGTGCCACAGAGGCCGCCGAGGCGTACTACTTCCTCGCATCCGCTGGCTTGGACGCCGCACAGTCGATGGCGGCACTGCCCCAGGTCGCGATGTTCGCCGAGGCGGGGCAGTTCGACCTCAACGTCGCCACGGAGCTCCTGACCGATTCGGTCTCGGCTCTCGGGATGCGCTCGACGGATGCCGCGAAGAACCTCGAGGCCATGACAAAGGTCTCGGACGTGCTCGTGAAAGCCAACCTGCTCGCCACCGGCAGCACCGAGCAGTTCGCAGAAGCCCTCACCTCCAAGGCCGGCGCCGCGCTCAAAGTCTTGGGCAAGCCGCTCGAGGAAGGCGTGGCGGTCCTGGCCGCGTTCGCAGACCGGGGCGTCAAGGGTGCCGAGGCCGGCGAGATGTTCAACCGGATCATGCGAGACATCCCCCGCGCGATCGCCAAGAACAAAGACGAGTTCGACCGCTTCGGGATCTCGCTCGTCGACACGAACGGCAACCTCAAGCACTCGGCCGATATCATCGACGCGCTCTCCAGCGCGATGGACGGGATGAGCGACGAGGCCGCGGCCATGATGTTCGACCAGCTGGGGATCAACCGCGGCGCGCTGGACGGCATCAAGATACTCAACGGCTCGGGTGCGGCCATCCGGGACTACGAGGCCAAGCTGCGGGACGCCGGCGGGGTCACAGAGCACGTCGCCAAGGAGCAGATCAAGAACTTCCGCGACCAGCTCGACCTGCTCGGCAACAAGCTGATCGACGTGGGCATCACCGCGTGGGACAAGTTCGTGGAGCCACTGAGCGCGAAGGTCATGCCCGCGCTGCAGGAGGGTGCCTTGCGGCTCGGCTCGTTCGTCGAGAACATCGAGAAGGTGGATCCATCGGTCCTGGCGTCGATCGGCGGGGCGCTTGCCGGATCCCTCGTCCCAGCGCTGTGGGCGCTCACCGCGGCTGCGTGGTCGACGTTCGGTCCCCTCGTACCGTTCGCGGTCATCGGAGCGGCTGTGGGGGTCGCTATCCAGCACATGGTCGAGGCGGCAGGCGGCTGGGGAGCGGTGGCCGAGAGGTTCAAGACGCAGACCGGCAAGATAGCTGGTGTGCTCGAAGCGGCCAAGGGCATCTACGAGGGCTTCATACGCGGGGTCAAGAACGGCGCGGGGCCGATGCGCGACGGCGCGGGGCAGGGGCGCGGCCTCGCCAACGCAATAGACGGGGTCACCTCCGCGCTCAGGGCCGTCCGTCCGGTCGTGGAGACCTTCGGGCGTGCGATCGGTGCGGCCTTCCGCATCATCACGACCAACGGCCCGGAGGTCATCGGCGTCCTGACCGCGGTCGCAACCCGCCTGGCGCTGCTCAAGGTCGCTGCTCTTGTGGCTCCGATGATCACGGCGCTCGGAGCGGCCTTCGCCGTGTTGCAGACCGCCATCTTCGCCGCATCCGCTGTGGCCGGGGGAGCCGCGACCGCTCTCGAAGGACTCGCGCTCGTGGTCGGTGCTCTCGGCGGCCCCGTGACAGTCGCGGTGGTGGCTGTGGCGGCACTTGCTGGGGGGCTGGCGTACCTCGCCGCGAAGAATCGCGAGGCGAAAGACGACATGGGAGTCTTCGCCGGGCGCGTAGCGGCTCTCGAGGGAGACCTCGCACCGGGTGGGGCGGCCATCGACCGCTTCCGGGAGTTCTACAACAAGTTGGCAATCGCGGCAGATGACAGCGCGGCGGCACAAGACCGGGTCAACGCCGCCAGGATTGCAAGTGAGCAGATCGCGAATGCGGATGCTGACGTGTCCGAGCGCATGCGCCTGGCGAAGATGGCGCTTACCCAGGCCGAGCACGCCCAGACCTCCGCCCTGCTCTCCGAGGAGGCCGCACAAGCCCGTGTCGACGGACTGGTAGCCGAGGGGATGACCAACACCCGCACCTACCGCGAGGCAGTGGCGGATCTCGAGCACGCGCATGACGGCGTGGCACGGGCAGCGGACGATCGCTCGGAAGCGGCCAGTAACCTGGGCGCCACTGAGGCCGAGGCGTCGGCACAGGACAAAGCAAACATCGATGGTCTCCGTGCAACAGAGGACGCGTATAGGGACATCGCCGCGACGATGGCGGGTCTGCCCGAGGGGCTCGGCGGTGCCAGGGCGGCCATGCAAGAGCAACTTGACGAGCTGCTCATCGCATACGAAGGGTTTGGAGGAACGGCCGAGGAACTTGGGCGCAACGTCGGGTCCGGGTTCGCAGCCGGTATCGCCGCAGGGATGAGCCCCGTCGACGCGGCTTCGCGTGGCCTGGCCCGCGTGCCACCCGACCGGATCGCCGCCGAACTCGAGATGCAATCCCCGTCGCGCGTGATGCACCGCGCCGGCGCCAACATCCCCGCGGGGCTCGCCAACGGTATCCGCGGTGCCATCTCTCTCGTGAGCGGTGCGATCAGGGCCATCACCGGTGTCCTCAAGGTCCCGTCCTCGATCGCGGGCAGCTGGAGGTCTTCTGGCTCCGGTCTGATCAGTGCCTTCATCTCCGGCATCAACTCGGCATCGGTCCGCCTGCGCGCGACGATCAAGGGCATCGTGCAGTGGATACGCGACCACCTGCCGGGCTCGGATGCGAAGATGGGGCCGCTGTCCGACCTCACCGCCTCGGGTGCGGCGTTCCCCCGCACACTGGCCAAGGGCGCGCTGGTCGGTCTTCCCGCGCTCAAGCGCGCTGTCGCCCAGACAGTGGGCGCGATGGCGGTCGACACCTCTGCGAGCATGGCGATGCCGTCCCTGATGCCAGCGATGGCGGGCGCGGCTTCCTCGGGTGGCGGGGGCAACGTGATCCACGACTACGCCGGGGCGACATTCATCGTCTCCGTGCCTGACGGTAAGGTCGAGACTTTCGAGGCTCAACTTGGACGTAAGGTCAAGCGTGGCGTCACGAGAGGCAGGCTGAGGCAAGGGTGAGCGTGCAGATCCACATCATCGGCGGCGGGGTCGCGGTCGAGATCACCTCGTATCCGGACTTCGAGCTCTACCGCGGCGCCGAGTGGGGCAAGGCAGAACCCACAAGCGAGTACGCAGACCACATAGCGGCGGGGGGCACTGAGTACGACTGGGACAAGGAAGTCACCCACGAACTGCTCGAGCATGAGTTCCCGCTCCTGGTGCTCGGCACCGCCTCGGTACGGCGGCCCAACATCGACCTGCTCCACACAGCGGCGGACGCCAGCGACGCGATCGTGAAGGTCACCAACGGGGAACTCTCGGCCTGGGCCGAGATCATCCATGCGGTGTATTCAGAGCCGGTCGTGGAAGAGGACTGCGCTGCGATCACGCTCACGCTCACCTGCCGCCCCGAGTGGCTCATCCCCACCAAGGAAGACGCCGATACGATCACCGCGTTCCCCGCAGTGCTCACCCCTCCCACCATCGGTGGGGACAAGGCCGCACGTACCGAGTGGGCGGTAGTGGCCACCCAGCAAACGACCATGATGGCGCTCGGCGTGTTTCCCGACGCGACGACGGGACTGGCTCTGACCCAAGACTACAGCGGGGTCGCGGATGCCACGGCGCTCGGAGGGGCGGCCGCGCGGATCACGATGACCTCAACCCCTGCGCTGATCGGCACCGCCGACGCGCTGGACCCCAACGTCCATCGCGGGGACTTCGTGGCGATCGCGCGCATGAAGCACACCGCTGTCGCGGCTACGGGCATGACCGCCAAGGCCCGCTCGCTGATCACCGGCTCCGGGCTCGGAGGGACCGCGTCGGTGGATTCCGAGCCGGTCATATCGGAGGCGGCCGCCTGGCGCTCTGTGGTGTTCTCGGAGCGGCCCTTGAGGATTCCTGCGGGCAACGTGCCGAAACTCACCGGGGGAAGCGGCTACGGGCCGGACATCGCGCAGATATCGCAGGCGACGGGGACGGCTCAAACCGACCTGCTGGACGAAGTCCCTTACCCGTACAAGGTGCAGACCTTCACCCCTGAGGCATCTTTCCGGGCCACGAACTACCCGCTCTATCTCGACATCGCCCTCAACGGGGCAACGAACCTTCTGCTCTCGCTCGTGGTGTGGAAAGTCGTAGGCGGGAAGCTGGACACGGTGGTGGATTCCGCGCAGGTCTACCCAGAGGCTGACGTGACGAATACCAATGTCGACTTCGTCTCGCTGTACTCGCCGACATTGGAGGCGGGAGTGACCTACGCGCTCCTGCCGTTCATCGGGTACTACTCTGGGCCGCAGCCGATCGTGAACCTGCGCCTGGTTACGCCTAGCGCGTACTCGGGCGGGTCGTTCGGTGCCTGCTCGTCAAGATCAGCAGGGGCGACCCTGACGATGGACACGGATTACGACGTGCGCTTTGCGGTGTATGGGCGGGTCCCGTTCGACTCAAGTGCCAAGATGCAGATCCTCGCCTCTAGCGCGGAGTCGAACAAGTACGGCTACCTCGATTACGTCGCGATCCTCCCCACCAAGGGCGGCGCGATGATCGTGGAGCGTGACACCGGCGCGGGGGATGCGGGGTTCCTGGCCGACTTCACCCCCGGACCCGTGCAGGAGCGCGACATCTACGCGTATGCCAACGACGGCACCGACGAGGGAGTCGACCCCTCCGTGCTCACGAGCGCACTTCCCCTCAATGGCTGGCCGAGACTATGGCCCGGGGACTGCGCGGTTCTCGTGGATGCCGAGACACCGGGCGACGCAGCCCCCGGCGGCGGGTTGTTCCGCGTCCGCTGGAACGAGGTCTACCTCGACTTGAGGGGTATCCTCCCGGAGCCGTCATGATCGGGGTCCTCAAGCCCACCAGCGGCGGCGCGCGCCTGATCGATGTCTCGGACGCCACGTTCGCCTGGCATGTCTTCGGCGGCCCTTCCTTCGCCGAGGTACCGGGGCGCATCGCGGAAGTGGACAAGCTCGTCGCTCCCGGCGGAAGACTGGAGGGGTACGGGCCGTGGGGCATCGCCTGGGACGGGTTCGTGGTCGATGCTTCCCGCGATGAGATCCGCGCCGATGGATTGCAGCGCCCGTTCGCGACCGTGCTGCGAAGCGAGATGCGTCTTTGCGACACATCCACGAGTGCCTGGCACGAGCTGACCAACACCGGCAGGGCCACGGAGTTCTGGCGCATACAGGCAGACGGGCCATACATCCGGTTCATCGGTCGCGGGACCGCAGCGGTCGGTGACACCAACGGCGTGTACTACCGCAAGGAAGCGGCGGGAAAGAGCTACGTCGTGATAGCGTGGGCCCGGCCAACGACAGACGAGCGGATCACGCTCTACTGGGACACCTACGACCTGGTGGAGGCCACGGGCCACGAGGCGGGCGGGGCATGGGCGTATTCGGAGGTCATTGCAGCAGACGGCTCGGGCGCTCTGAGCGGAACCTACACCAAGCAGATCGACGAGTCCCACGACGTTATCAGCGTCCAGGCGCGGTACTCGGGAGATGCGGGGACACGCGACCGTATCGTACGCGTGCAGATCAAGGTCTACGGTGTGGACGGGGTGACAGACATCAGTCCGGCCAACGTGATCGGTGCCATCCTCGACGAGGCACCCACCCACGCGGTCACGGACGGGGTCCAGATAGCGGATATCGGGGACGTGATCGAGCCCCTCATCCTTCCGGCCGGCGACATGGGCGCATGGTTCGAGCAGCTTCTGCGCTACCAGGCCAGCCGTTGGTCATATCGCAGGGCTGCATACGGCAAGCGGCAGAGGATGGCCGGGGTCTTCGATGCGCTCCCGTCCACGCCCAAGTACCGCATCGATGTCTCCGAGACCGGAGCGGATGACTTCGGCACCGTGTCGATATCGGACGCCGCCACCCACGCGCTGGTGCGCTACCGCGACGAATCAGGAGCCCCCAGGACGCTCACCGTGGCCGCGGCAGCGAGCTATCTCACCACCATCGGCCAGGAGCAGTGGATCGAGATCAGCGCCGACACGTCGTCTACAACGGTAGCGACGCGTCTCGGCACGATCGCACTTGCCGAGCGCGCCTACGGGCGCCAGTCCGGCACCATCCCGGTCCGGTGGGTGCGCGACTACGAGACCAATACCCGCGTACCGCTCGAGCACCTCTTGTGCGGCGAGCTCGTGGCCGTCGACGGGTTGGCGAAGCGCACCACACCTAGGCTGATCGGATACTCGCTCAGCCAAGGCGAGGCGGCTCTATCGCTCGATACCTCGCCGGACTCGCTCGAGATCGCGCTGGCGCGCCTGCCATTGCGGGCGGGGAGCTGGGGCTACAGTCCGAGAGCGCAAGGGTAGCGAAATACCTGCGTGCTAGACTTTGAAGCAAGGAAAACCACCGGGAGGAGTCGCCACCGATGATGACCACGGACCAAGTGATCACGACATTCTCGGTCCTTATCGCGGCCGGATCGCTCATTCTCCTGGCGGTCAAGGGACGCTACGACGCTAAGAAAGGCGTTCGTGAGGTCGAGCTTACCGAGCGCGAGGTACAGGTCACCGAGAAGACCCAGGCCAACGAAGACGCCAAACTGACCATCGACCTTCTGCGCCAGCACCGGGACGAACGTGAAGCCGAGATCAAGGAAGAACGTCGAGAATGGCGAGATCGCGAGAGACGCTTAGAGGAACGGAACGAGAAGCGTTTCGCCGACCTCGAGGAGCGCGTGAAGACCTCTGAATCCGCCTATACCGCACTCGTCCTCACCGTCACGACGATGAGCTTCTGTGCAAAGGCGGCCACATGTCCTAACGTGGATTCAGGAGACCGGCGTAGGCAGCAGCCGACGATAGACCCGGACGATCTGTAAGGACGGTCCCCACGGAAAGGAGCGACGATGAAAGACACTGGCGAGATCGCAGAGGTGCCGCTCGAGCAGCGCCTCGAGACGGATGAGGGTGAAGGCAGCAACGCCCTCGAAGGCGGGGATGACACCGAAGGCCTCGAAGCCATCTACGCGGCCCCGGGCGAGGTCGTCGACCTGAGCGAGGAGGCCTAGCCATGTGGGCCGACTATCTGGCTCTCGATGAGGTACAGTTCTTCCTCGAGCACGCCCCGGTCCTCCTCCTCGTTTTCGTTGCGCTCTGCGCGATCGGCATCATGGCGAGCAGGTGGCAGCGATGAGATGGGCACCGTGGGAAGGCGCGACACACTGCACCGGCGCCCCTGAACCCGGCGCCATGGCACTGCTGGCGTGGATCCTCGAGAACTACACCGTGCGGTCGGGCGGGATCTACAACTGCCGTACCGTGGTCGGGTCTACCACGTCCACCCATGGCGAGGGCCGTGCCGTCGACATCATGACCCCGACCTACAACGGCCGCCCCACCGCCTACGCGCTCGAGGCGGGCAACGAGATCATCAGCCGGCTTGGGGAGTTTGGGCCCGAGCTGCAGGTGCAGTGCGTCATCTTCAACCGCCGTATCTACTCGGCATCGTCTCCGAACGGGCGCGAGTACACCGGCACGCATCCCCACTACGATCATCTGCACATCGAACTCACGCGTCAGGCTGGGAACCGCCTGACCCTCGCGACGTGCCGGTTCTTCCTGGACGCAAAGGAGGTGGAAGACGTGAAGCTGAACTGCCGCTGGGTCATTGTGTCCGGGTCGGACGTGAACCTCGAGACGGTCAAGAAGATCGCCGACGGGCGGGGCATGTGGAAGGACGCGGTGACGCCCGGGGAGATGTGGGTGCATGCGCGCGAGGAGTTCGCGCCAGCGCTCGTCAAACAGCTCGAAGGGTTCACTGCCTTCATCGAGCACATCCGGGTCATCAAGACCTACGAGGGCTCGTTCAAGGAGATAGAGAAGCGCTAGACGACAAGAGGGAGGTCGATAGATGGACTGGCGCAATGTAGGGCGCACGCTTGTCGCCGCTCTGATCGTCGTCATCGGGGCGTTGCTGCCCATGATGACTGAGAGCTGGTGGCAGTCCACGGGGGTCTCGCCGGTGTGGTCGGTCGTTCTCGGCACGGTCGCACTCGGCGTAGCGGCCTGGTGGCGCAAACAGGAGTTCGAGCCGGACAACCCGGCCAACCTGATCAGAACACTGATGCAGGGTGTCGTCGTCGTCATTGGAATCGTGCTGGGCCTGGTGAGCGCACCGCTCCTGATGTCGCTCGGTGTGACCGGCGAGGCGGCCGCCACAGTAGGCGGAGCCGCTGGCCTGGCCCTGGCTGCATGGTGGAGGGCACGATACCCGGATGCGTTCAACTTCTAGGACGGCGGGGGGCCTCGGGAAACCGGGGTCCCTCTTGCGTTGTCCGCTGAAATAGCGGTAAGGTCGGGCTGGCGATTTTCAGGCGCGGCCACCCCCGGCCCTGCGACTGAGCGGCGAATCGCCCGATCCGGGCGGAGCCCGCAGCGATCCCCCATCCTGCGGGCTTCGTGCTTCCCAGAGAAACAAAGCGTTGACACCGTCCACGCAACGAGTATAGTGATAGATGACCGCAGGACAACGGAGGAGGACGACCATGAAAGCCACACAAATCAAGTACGACGAGCACACCGATCGGATCGAGATTGTCAACGAGCCGTTCGAGGTAGACGAAAGCCTCATGGAGAGCGTCTACGAGTTCGAGAACCACGAAGTGCGCGAAGTCCTGGGGTGGGCACCATACACACATCTTGTGGTCGCCACCAGTGACAGCGACCCGGACTTCTGGATGCAGGTCGCCTACCTGGTCGAGGGCGACCCCCGCTAAGAGCCCCAACCCCGGGGGGCGCAAGCCCCCCAGAAGGAGGACGACCATGAAGGGCACATACCTCATCGCGGGGACCATCACCGAGGGCGGGAAGAAGAAGCGGGTCTGCGGACTCGTCGAGGTCGAGGCTGATACCGAGTTCGGCATGGAGATCAAAGCGCTCGGCATGCTCCCGGCCGAATGCCACACCCACCGCCACGGCAAGCACATCCCCGACTGCTGGCCGCTGGAAAGCGAGCAGGGCACGCGCATCGCCATCGCCGCCGGTCTTGTCCAGCCCGAGCACGCACTGAGCGGAAGGTGAGGGTGATGAACCTCTACACGACCGTCGCAGTCACCAGCACCGGAGAGGAGATCCACTGCCGCGTCATCGCGCTCGGCATCTTCCAGGCCGTCACCCTGACCGCCGAGAGCATCTACGATGGCAAGCCCGAGCACTTCCTCGCCGAGGTGACGGAGGCTCGGCGCGACATCGCCGACATCAACTGGAGCGACCTCGGAGAACTCCGCAACCTGGTATCCGACGTCACCGAGCCCCAGGTAATCACCCGCTGGACGATCATCTGACCGCACGACCGAAGGAGGAAACGCGATGACGATCGAGGAGACGACCGAGATCCGCCAGGCACGCGAGCGCAAGGAACGCGAGCGCACCCGTCACGCCGCACACGTCGCGCGCAAGAGCGCGAAGAAGCCGAGGAGGTAGCTGTGAGCAAGGCACGAAGACTCGCACAACAGGTGCGGGATGAGATCGAGACGAGCGCTCGGCTGCTGCACTGCAAGCCGACCCCGAAGGCACTCAAGGCGCTCGACCAGCTCGAAGCACTTGCCGAGAAGCGCGGCGGGTACCAGCCGACGAGCGACCCTGACCCCGTGAACCCGCCACAGGGGCGGCTTGGCGAGATCGCTCACGCGGCATCGAAGGTGGGGGCGGTGGGCTTCACCGCCGAGGACGCTACGGCAGGGATCAACCGGACACTCGGAGTATTGACCGCACACTCGCAGATTAGTAGCGCGCTGGCAGATGCCTGCGCGGAACTCGCCGAGCGGGTGAGCAAGGAGATCAAAGCGCTCGACATGCGTGTGACCCGCGACCCCGAGACCTGCTCCTGGGGCCCCTGCGCAGGGTTCAAGTGCTGCGAGTTCGGCGGCGAGTGCGAGCACCGCGCAGGGGCGTTCGAGAAGCCGGAGCACGAGATCGCCGCACTGGTGGCGAAGGTCCACGAGTGCATCTTCGAGAACGATGTGCGGATGCCCGGCGATATCGAGTCGGCAGTCGAGCGGCTGCGGGTGCTGACGGATCCGGAGTACACCGAGTGCGCTTACGGAGACGACGATGCCTAGCCGGACGCTTGAGGAGCGCGTGAGCGATTGGATCGCGGACCACACCGTCCTCTGCTTCACCGCCGCTCTGATCTTCGCGGGGATCGCAGCGGGACTTGTGGAGGCGCTCGCCGGGTTGTGATGTCAGAGCGCCACGCTATCCTACGTGGACAGCGTCGCCCGGACGCGGTAGCATGGGCACCGACCACGACGAAGGAGGAGGTGACATTCTTGGATTGGAGCGAACTCCACCCCCGCGGGATCGCGACCGTGAGCGACCTGGCCGCGATCGAGACCACTCTGACCGGCAAACCGGTTCACCGCAGGACCGTACACCGCAGACTCGAGGGGTCCCCCGCACTCAAAGAACGCTGGGCCCCGGCGGTGATCGGCATCACGGCGGCCGGCAAGATATACGACGTATCAACCTACCTGGAGCTGCGCGAAGAGCATGGGCAGCGCTGGGTCGACTAAGGAAGAAGGAGGACGCATGAGGCTTCACAGACTGACGCTCACGAACTTCAAGGGCGTGCGCGAGCTGACCTTCGAGCCGGAGGGCAAGAACGCGAACGTCTACGGCGACAACGCCACGGGCAAGACCACGCTATCGGATGCCATCCACTGGCTGTTCTTCGACAAGGACTCATCCGGGCGCAAGGACTTCGCGATCAAGACCACGGACAAGACCGGCGAGGCGATCCACAACCTCGAGCACATCGTCGAGGCCGATATCGACGTGTCCCCCGCAGATGACTACTCGGTCATGCGCAACCTGCGCAAGGTCTACCACGAGACCTGGACCAAGAAGCGCGGCCAGGCGCACTCGACGTTCACCGGGCACTCGACGGACTACTTCGTCGACGGTGTGCCGGTACCGCTCAAGGAGTACAAAGCAGCAATAGCCGAGATCGCCGACGAGGAGGCTTTCCGGCTGCTGACCAACCCTGCGCACTTCAACTCCCTGCACTGGGAGGACCGGCGCCGGATCGTGCTCGAGGTGGCTGGGGACATCTCGGATGAGGATGTCATCGCGAGCGACAAGAAGCTCGCCAGGCTCCCGGACGTATTGGGCGGGCGCAAGCTCGAGGACCAGAAGAAGGTCTTGGCCGCGCGGCGCAAGGAGATCAACGACGAGCTCGGCAAGATACCGGTGCGCATCGCAGAGGTCGAGCGGGGACTACCCGACAAGCCCCACGCCGAAGAAGACGTGATCGCCGGTGACCTCGCGGAGCACGACGCGGAGATCGACCGTCTCGCCTCCGAGATCGCCAAGGTCGAAGCCGGGGGGCACGCGGACCTCGCCAAGCGCAAAGCTGAACTCGAGGCTGAGATACTCGCCATCGATAACGAGGCCACCCGCGCCCGCAACATCGCACAGGCCGAGGCGGACGCCCAGGCGTCCAAGCACCGCGGCGTGCTCTCCACCGCGCGTGACGGGATCGATGAGATGCAAAGCGCGCTGGGCAGAGAGCAGCGGTCACTCGACGATGCCCAAGAAGACCTCGAGCGCAAGCAGACCCGCATGGCCGATCTGCGCGAGGAGTGGAAGACCGCCGACGCGAGGGCCTTCCCCAAGCCCGAGCTGGACACCGTGTGCCCGGCGTGCGATCAGCCCCTCCCTCCGGAGCGGATCCAAGCCGCGATCGCGAAGGCGGAAGCGGAGCACAACCGCCTCAAGGCCGAGGAACTCGAGCGCATCAACTCGGACGGCCGCAAGCTCAAGGCCGAGGCTGCGGAACTCGAGAAGAGCATCGCAGCCAAGCGCGAGACCATCGCCGGCGTGGTGGCGGACATCGACAGCGCCAAGGGCCACCTCGCGATGCTCGAGGCCGAAGAGGCCCCCGCTATCGTGGAGCCCACGGCAGACCCGCAGCGCGCCGCGAAGGCTGCGGAGCTCACGCAGGTCGAGGCGAAGATCGCCAAGGCTGATGATTCGACCGCGCCCCGCGTCGCAGAACTGCAGGCCGAGAAGGACCGCATCACCGCGGCCCGGAGTGCCCTGGCGTCCCAGCTCGAGGATGCGAAGGCATACGCGAAGGGCAAGGCGCGAGTCGCGGAGCTATCCGCGGATGAGAAGCGGCTGGCATCGGAGTTCGAGAGCCTCGAGGCCGACTTGTTCCTGGTCGAGGAGTTCGTGCGCACGAAGGTCGCACTGCTCGAGGACCGCATCAACGCGCACTTCCTGCTCGCTCGCTTCCGGCTCTTCGAAGAGCAGATCAACGGCGGCATCACGGAGTGCTGCGAGACTTTGGTGAACGGGGTCCCGTACTCCAAGGGGCTCAACAACGCCGCCCAGATCGCGGTGGGGCTTGACATCATCGAGACGTTGTCGCGCCATTACAACCAGACCGCGCCGATCTTCCTCGACAACGCCGAGGCGATCACCACCCTGCCGCCGATCGGCTCACAGCTGATCGCACTGTACGTGTCCACGGGCGACGAGTCGCTCAGAGTAGAAAGGGCGTGACCATGACCGAACAGACGAAGAACGACAGCCTCGCAACCGCGAAGGAGGAGACGGTAGACGTCGTCGCCGCCAAGGTCCGGGAGTTCGCCTCGAGAGGGGAGTTGCACTTCCCGCCGGCCTATTCCGCCCAGAATAGTCTCAAATCCGCATGGCTCATCTTGCAGGAGGCGGTCGACAAGGACAAGAAGCCCGTGCTCAGTGTCTGCACGCGCGCCAGCATCGCCAATGCCCTGCTGAACATGGTGATCCAGGGACTCAACCCGGCCAAGAAGCAGGGGTACTTCATCGCCTACGGCAACGTGCTCACCTTCCAGCGCAGCTACTTCGGCACGATGGCGGTGGCGATGCGGGCCGACGAGTCGATCGAGGACATCGTCGCGCAGGTCGTGTACGCCGGCGACACCTTCGAGTACGCGATCGAGCGCGGTAAGAAGCACGTGGTCAACCACGTTCAGGCGCTCGAGAACGTCGACAAGGCCGAGATCAAGGCCGCGTACTGCTCGGTGATCTACAAGGACGGCCGCGAGACGACCGTCATCATGACGATGGACGAGATCAAGCAGGCCTGGCGGCAGTCGAAGATGAAGCCCGTCAATGAGGACGGGTCGCTCAAGCCCGACTCCACCCACGCGAAGTTCACCGAACAGATGGCCGTGAAGACACTCATCAACCGCACCTGCAAGCCGATCGTGAACGCTTCCGACGACGCGGACCTGCTCATCCAGGCATTCGATGCATCCGAGCAAGACGTGGTCGAGGCACAGGTCGAGGAGGCTATCTTCGAGGAGGCGAACGCGGGCGAGGTTATCGAGCTGCCCGTACTCGACAGCCCTGAGATCGTCGAAGGCGAAGGGCCGGGATTCTAGTGGAGATCATCTCACTCGGATCCGGCTCGACCGGCAACTGCTACCGCGTGAGCGACGGGCACACGGCCCTGCTGCTCGAGTGCGGCCTGCCCCTGCGTGAGATCCGCCGTGGCCTGGACTTCAAGCTCACGGATGTCGAGGGGTGTCTGGTCTCGCATGAACATCTCGACCACGCCCGCTCGGCGCCTGAGATCATGAAGGCAGGCGTGGACATCTATGCGAGCACCGGCACCTTCGATGCACTGAGTCTGTTCGGGCACCGGGCCCACGTGCTCGACGCGCCCACCCGGATAGGGACGTGGCTCGTGACGCCATTCGCTGCGGAGCACGACGCCGCAGAGCCGCTCGGGTTCGTGCTGGACTCGGGTGGGGAACGGCTAATGTACTCGGGCGACACGTGCTTCATCCGGCCGAAGATACCGGGCATATCCCATTTGATGATAGAAGCGAACCACACCTGGGAGGCGATCCGCGGCTCGGACCTTGACCGCTCGGTGAAGAACCGCACGATCAAGACGCACATGAGCCTCGAGACGGTGAAGGGATTCCTCGCGGCCAATGACCGCTCACGCCTCCGGGAGGTCTGGCTCTTGCACCTTTCAGACCGCCATTCGGACGAGGGGGAGTTCCGGCGCCAGATCCAGCAGATGACCGGAGTCCCGGTGATCGTTGCGACCACGAGTGCGGAAACTGCCCACGCGAGCGCGCGTGAGCGCCCCTCTCCCCCGCTCCCGGTCTGTAGCGACCAAGTGCCCGATGTGGTGGTTGCCGACGATACAGCGGCTTTCACGCCGCCGGACGAAGACGCCCCCGAGATCCCCTGGTGACCGATCGCGCGGACACCCTGCTCGCAGACGGGTCCGTGCGGATCCTCGAGTCTGGCTCTGTGACCCGCGCCACGGTGGTCGGACGGGGCGACACCTACACGGTGACGATCGACCGCCACGTCTCGACCTGCACGTGCCCCCACGGGCAGCACCACCCGTACCGGTCGCGCTGTGCGCACGTCCGCGCGGTCAAGAACTACCTCACGCACACACGAACGAAAGGAGACACCGTGAGCATCAACCGCGTCGTGATCAGCGGCAATCTGACTAGGGACCCGGAACTCAGACAGACGGCAGGAGGGCTGTCGGTGCTGGGGATGAGGATGGCGGTCAACGACCGTCGCAAGAACTCTGCTGGGGATTGGGAGGATCATCCGAACTACGTGGATGTCACGCTGTTCGGCCGGCGCGGCGAGGTCATCTCAGGCATGGTGTCCAAGGGCTCAAAGATCGTGGTCGAGGGCAAGCTGCGCTGGAGCGAGTGGGAGAGCCCGCAGGGGGACCGCCGGTCCAAGCTCGAGGTCGTGGTCGACGAGATCGAGATCATGAGCGGGGCAAGCGCCCAGCAGAGTTCGGACGATGAGGAGATCCCCTTCTGATTGCGGTGGCCCGTGCAGCCACACCGGGTTGCACGGGCTGGGGTGTTGTAGGAAGATGACGTTGGCGAGTCGCGACAACCAGACAGGAGCTTTTCTCATGCAGAGGGCAGAACAGGGTTCACCGGACTGGGCGACTCGCCAAGCCGCTCCTCATTCGGTGGGCCCTGTTGTGCTGTCTGGGGGCGAGTGAATGCCCACCCAGGACCGCGCCCCCTCCTTCCCCTTCTACGCCAAGGACTGGCTCGCTGATCCCAAGGTGCAGAACCTCTCATTCGCCAACCAAGGAAAGTACATCCACTGCCTCGCTTCGATGTGGGAATACGGGGATGCCGGGTGCCATCTGCCCCACGCGATCGCCGTCAAGAGATACGGCAAAGCGTGGGTTTTTCTCACAACCGATGGGCCTTCTCCAATCCTTATACTGACTGAAGAGAATGAAAAAGGAGAGCGCTCGCTGTTCTCCAACCGCCTCTACCAGGAAGCCCAGAAATGCGCGTCACGCAGGGAACAAGCGCGTTCAGCGGCCCTCGCGATGCATGCGAAACGGAGGGCTGAAAACGATGCGTCCGCATAGCGACCGCACTGCAGACGCTCTGCTCAATGGATGCTATCCTTATTCCAATATCCAGATAGAGAGATTAACGTCGCTGACAACAGGGAGGAGCAAGATGAAACGTCGCAATCCGGTGATCGGACTCGCCGTGCTACTGCTCGCGATCGCCATCATGGCCTTCGCCTTCCTCGCCACCGTCTGGGTGGTGGTGTTCTTCGCTCCCGAGCTGGCGCACGGCCGGCCGCTCGATGTCCCCGCGGTCAAGATACCGACAGACCCCATGCCGAGAACCGGACTCGAAGTCATACCCAGGGCGATGGTCGAGATTCCCAAGCCGGTCTTTCGCGCAACTTCGAGCACGTCTGCGGCGAGTGGCGGCTGGAACTCTGCGCGCGTCTCGTGGTACGGCCCCTCGCTCTATGGAAACCCGACAGCGTCGGGCGCCACGCTCGTACAGGGCATGATGAACTTCGCTCACCGATCAATGGACTTCGGCACACGTATCGAGTTCGAGTACCAGGGCCGGACCTGTGTCGCCACGTGCAACGACCGCGGTCCGTTCGTAGGTGGCCGCACGTTCGACCTTGGGCCCGGCACTGCAACCGCGCTAGGGTTCTCGGGTGTGGGCACGGTGAGGTATCAGATCCTGCCATGAGATGGACACGCACAAGACCGGAGAACCGCCCCGCTCGCTGCGGCGAGTGCTGGGCCGGTCCTACCACGGGAAAAGCCCAGTGCCAGAAGGGAGGCGGAGAGGTAGGCCCCCACAGCAAGGGCTGCGCGTGGGGCATGAAGCGTGAGACTGCGCAGATGTCACTGACCTAGACGAAGGAGGACGCGATGTACTCGAAAGACCAGCAGCGGTGCCTCGGTCTGCTCGACGGGGGTAGGTGGGTCGAGGGTCCGGACTTCTACCGGGTCCGTCTCGGGAACTTCCGCACGAGGATGAGCGAGCTCGTGAAGATGCACGGGAGCAAGGACAAGCCGCTGCCTGACGGGAGCTACCGCTTCGAGTCGAGGTGGCGCACGCACACGAACCCGGACGGCTCGACGACCACCGCCAAGGACTGGCGAGACACCTCCGGAGACGCCGAGATCAAAGACGGGATCCGCACGCGGCACATCCGGGCGCTTGAAGACGCGGGGGTCCCCGCCCACCCGCTCACGATTGACAGCGCGGTCGAGGCTGAGTTCGCATCTGCTATCGACCCCTGGGGTGACGAGTGAGTGCTCTGTCAGCATCCGCCTTCATCGAAGCGGCAGAGGAGCGCTACGCCGACACGCCGGCGACAAGATACGCGCGGGGGGACTTCTCGAGCCCGGCGCCGGGGTCTGCGCGCTACCCGTACTGCGGGCTGTGCGATGCTCACGACGAGAACGATCCGCTCTCATGTCCGAGGGCGGATGTCACGAGCGTGCGCGACTGCAAGGAATGCCGGCGTGCGGGCAAGCGCTACGAGAGGACCGGGGCGTGATCCCCACCGGATCAGGAGTCCCGTGGTGGGTGCCGACAGAGAAATACCTGTCAGGGCCGGAGATCCGCGCGCTCGATCCGGTGAGATACGGCAACGGGGGAAGGTGCCTGATTTGCGGTGAACCACCCGGCCCCCCGGCCTTCCGTCTCGAAGGCGCTCACGCATGGCGCGGGGGGATGGGCGGGCGCAAGCAGGGAGGTCCGACCTTCGAGCTGTGCCACTCATGCCACCAGGGATCGGAGGGCATCGACCGGTGCGGCGACAAGACGCTCGCGATCAGACGCGACACGCTCCAAGGCGTGCTGCTGACCTTCGACGGGGAGACGGTCACAGAGAAAGCGCTGCGATGGTAGCGCATTGACCGTGTCAATAGTAAGATGACCACGACCGACCAACCGAAGGAGGATCTTATGGATGAAGACAAACGCCTTGGGCGCATCGCCTCTGCTGAGTTCGGCTATGGAGGCTACCAGGACGCGCAGTTCGGACTGAGCATCGCGTTCGAGGGTGATGGGTGGGGAGTCGGCACTTTCGTCGGCGGGTGGTCCACCGACATCAAACCGGATGACCACACGGAGTGGGATGAGGCCGACAGAGACGCATCGTTCGCCAGCACCGTGCGCAAGGTCAATGAGCTCCTACACAGCGCGAAGATAGCCCACGTAAGCCAGCTCAAGGGCATCCCGGTCGAACTCGCATTCGAGGGTATAGCCTTCAAGGACTGGCGCGTTTTGACGGAGGTGCTGTGATGAACTCAACCGGCCTCGCGCACACGAACCGGGAGCTGCGAGACGCAGCGTTCCGCGGGCTGGTGAACCTGCCCGGCGATGAGATCGGCATCGTGTTCGAAGGCGGGCGCGTGCTTGTCGTGCGAGGGCGCATCCGCTTGCTCGACGGCTATCGCAGCGAGGGGCATCTGGGAGCACGCACTGTAGCGCTCACGGAGGCAGCGTCAGAGCTCGCCACCCTCGGCAACCTGACCGGCCCCAGCGTTGGGGACCGGTTGTCTGCCCGGCGCAGCGATGCGATCGCCCACCGGGATCGCGACTCCGTGCGCAAGACGGTCGACCTCACGGGAGTCGAGGAGCCCGCGTTCATGGCGGGATACGAACCGGTGGGGACGATCGGGACCGTCGAGGCCCAGGCTCGTACTGAGCGTCTGGCGAGAGAGGTGCCGGAGGTGCCGAAGTGAGTGACCCGATCCCGCGCGAGGTATCGGACCCGCTGTGCGAGCGCTGCGACTACGGGCCGAACCACGATAGCGAACAGTGCCGAGGGTGGGCCGATCCTGACGAGCCGTGCCGGAACGCCGAACCCGAGGAGTACGAGTCCGATGAGTGACCTCCACACCCGAAAGTCTTTTCCGGTGCGGCTGGCCGATGCGTTGTGGGCCGCGTATTCAATCGCAGCCATGTTGTTCGTGATGATATTCGGGAGGTGGATGGGCGATGAGTGACCTCCACACCATGAGCTTACGCGAACGGCATGAGGCGGCTACACCTGACTGGCGATATGACACCCAACGCAACTTCGAGCGGCTACGGGAGTTCATCAACCACCCCGTGAGCCAGGCGGCGCTCCTTGCAGCAGTGGACGACCTGGAGTTCTCAGTCGGTCAGGATATGGCAGGCTTGCGCTTGCGATGCAACGGCATAGCCGACGGCACACTCATCGAAGCATCCGACCTCGCCCGTCTCCGTGCGATAGAGGCAGCGGCGAAGGCAGAGCAGGAAGCGTTCCTCGCCATACTCCCGGCAACCCGCGCATGGGAGCGGGCACAGCGGAACCTGAGTAAGACTAACGACGAGGTAGACGACTACCTGCGAGCCAAGTTCGAGGCCGAGGACAAGCACGCAGAAGCAGCCGCCGCCCTCCGTACCGCCCTGGGAGGCGATGAGAAGTGAAGCGGGCCAAGCCAGCGTTCTACGCAACTGTGCATGTGACTCTCATCGGCGTTGCGCGCGATTGCGGGTATGCGTTGGCGCTGCACGGGTCGCTGAAGCGCGACATGGATGTGGTGGCGGTGCCGTGGACAGAAGATGCCACCAGCGCCGACCGCTTGATGCGCGGGCTGGCACAAGCCACAGGCGGCTACTACCGCCATCAGCAACCCAAGAAGAACCCACACGGGCGGCTGTCCTATGCGCTCGTGCTGGACAACTGCGCTGGTGACGCGGTGTACATCGACATATCCGTGATGCCGCGCTTGGGAGGCGATGAGTGATGGACACACGGACGACAGCGGAACTGGTGGCCTGGCTGCAACATCGCGCCGACATCACGACCGACACGAACGCATACTTCTTCACCGACGAGGCCCGCGATGCGCTGCAACAAAGCGCTGCTCGCCTAGAGGCACTGGAAGCGGAGCGCAACGGCGCGGTCAAGGCGCTGCGTGACCTCGTGAACGAACCCGCGTTATACACCGAGAAGGCCGCGCGGGACTTCCTCGCCGGACTCGAAGGGGGTTCCGATGCAGCTGCCTTGTGACAACGGCAACGACTACGCTTCGCAGCCATGCGAGTACCGCACCGAGCGGAAGGAGGGTGTTCGCGTGTTCATCGGGTGCAGCGACCCCGACCGCAAGGCCGAGCACTTCAAGGAGGACACGTGGCTCTACCGCCACACCTGCACCGCCTACCACGCATCCCGCATCATGGAAGGAGAGACGGCATGAGCTTGGCGATGGTGAACGTGGAACTAGTGCGCGGGTGCCAAAACAGAAAGTGTCTGTCGTGGGGGCGAACCTGTCCACAGGACGGTGAAATGTCTTTCATGTCAGAACAAACGCTGCATGAAATAATGACACGGATATCGGGACTACCGCTGCTACACAATGCAGTCATGGCCTATGGTCTTGGTGAGTCGCTGTACCATCCTCAGCTCTCCGCCTTGCTTGATATCATTCACGTCCACGGGAGGAGCGTGCATCTGAACGTTGACGGCCACGCCCTTGGCGACCACTCCGGCGATATTCAGGCGGTCACAAGAGGCATTGACCGCCTTGTGGTCTGCTACAAACGAGGACTAGGGCTACTTCCAACGGCGGTTCTCAAGCAGATCGACGCACCGGCGACATCCCACATGTTCATCTTGGACGAACTCACGGAACCCCTTTTAGAGACGATGGACGGTTACATTGGCACCGTGCTGTCGAACACGGTGGGCGAACAGGCGTTTCGCATGACCGCCCTTTGGGGCGAGAAGTTCGCGTCGGGAATCCCGCAATCCGAGCGGGGCATTATCAACCGCACGGCGTTTCCGTTGGAGTTCCGGGCAGAGACTGAGAAGTGGCGGCATCAACCTCCGAGGCTCTATCTGACGTGGGATGGTCGCGTCAAACGATGCCTGTTCTCAACGGAGGAGTATTCGGCCACTGAACAGGCGCTGGCCGTGACTTGCGAGGGTTGTGGCATCATCGCACCCATCTACATCATCGACGTTAGGAGCGACCCATGCGCTACATCATCGCATTCCGGTACGCAGACGAAGGCGAAGCCTGCGACGGGTACTGCCACTAGCATCACCCCCGGGGGCGACCATCCCGCCCTCGAAGGAATAACGGTGGAAGGAGAGGGACAGTGAGCGACACACCGTACCGATGCCCGACATGCGGGAGCAACGACCCTGCGGTGCGCGATTACACGGATTGCGCGACTGACCCCGGCCCCGCCCACTATCTCCCGTGTCCCGACCCCTTCCACGACACCGCACAGCACGGTACGGCACAGTGCGAAGTATCAGACTGCAACTTGATTGATAGTGGATTGATAGTTCCTGCCGATGAGGTAGAGGCGGCGCTGATGAAGTCACTGCCTGACGCGGAAGCGGCGCTACGAGAGCTGTCGATTCATCGCGGGGCTGGCGACAAGCAAATGCTGGCTGACGAAAGACTGCGGACGTTCATCCGTTCCCAAGCCGCCCGGATAGCGGAGCTGGAAGCCGAGGTGCGCGACTTGAAGCTGACCGAGGGTTATACCTCGGGCCGGATGGACGGATGGAATGCGGCGGTCAGCACGTTCGATGTCGATGAGGAGATAGCCGACGCCCTCGAAGCCGAACGCACCGCCCGTGAGAAGGCAGAGCGGGAGCGGGATAAAGCGTGCCACATCCTAGCGGCAAGTGCATTGAGGCCGGGCGGGAGAGGCAAGTACGCATTCAAGCCGACGCACGGAATCGGCAGTTTCGGATACCAAGCATGGCGGGACTTCCTCGCTCAAGCAGAAGGGAGCGGGGAGTGAACATCCTCGGCCTGGTCTTCCTCCTGCTGGAGGTCAAGACGCAGCGCACGAAGAAGGAGCGCATCCGCGAGGTCGCCATCGTGGCTCTCGACGAGCTCATCGACGTGACCATCGCCACCGGGGACATCCGCCGTGTGATCGAGGGAGCCAAGCACGCACGCGAGACCGGGGACTGGTCGGAGTTCGACACAGCCATAGAGCGGGGCGTCGAGCGGGCCGCCCTGAGAGGAGGAGCCGATGGGGTTCGATGAGGCGGTCGGCGCGATACTGGCCGGGGACAGCGACCAGAGGACTGAGGCCGTGGACTTCATCGCAGCATGGCGAAGCGACGTGATCGACGCGGCGGACGATCTAGCGCTGCGGTGGAGCAAGGTCAAGCATGAGGACAAGGACGGCATCGGAGAGGCACTGGCGCTGCTCGCGCGCCGGCTGCAAGGACCGCAATGAAGGAGGACAGCGTGACAGACATCCAAGACGCGATCAGGGCCATCACGATATGGCAGCCGTGGGCCACATTGCTCGCGACAGGCGAGAAGCGATTCGAGACCCGCCCGTGGGCCACCCGCTACACCGGGCCCATCGCGATACACGCGGGGCGGGACTTCCGCAAGGAGGTCCAGATGATCGCCGAGCGCTCCGGCTTCTGCGACCTGCTCGAGCGGCACGGGTTCGCACCGGACAAGTACCCGCGAGGAGAGCTTGCGGGCCTTCCGCTCGGGGCGATCGTCGGGGTCGGGTGGATGAAGCGCTGCGTCAAGACCGAGGACATCGTCGAGGAGATGTTCGCGCGCTCAGAAGAGGGAAGCATGCTCGAGCGCGACCAGATCGAGGTACGACTCGGGGACTTCCACCGCGGGCGGTTCGGCTTCGAGATCGTGAACGTGACGCTGCTCGCAGAGCCGATCGTGTGCGCGGGTGCCCAGAGGCTGTGGCGGCTGGACTGCCGACTCGAGGCGGCTATGCGCGGGATGATCGATGTCGATGCGCTGGGGGGTGTGGAGTGAGCGACAACACGCGAATCGACTACCTGGACGACACGCTCAACACCCTGATCGGTTGCTCTAAGGTCTCTCCCGCGTGTAACCACTGTTACGCGATCAGGACCACACGCCGACTGTCGTTCATCTCGAGGCATGAGGTCGCAGAGCTCCAATGCGCGGCGATCAGTCACGACACCTACTGGAATGAGCACGGGCCATACGAGTGGAGCGGGATGGTGGCTGTCCACCCAGACGCCGAGAAGCGCATCGAGGCGGTCAGACGCAAGCGCCGGGGCAGAGTGATCGGCGTGAACTTCCTGGCCGACACGTTCCACGAGCAGGTGCCTGACGGCCACATCGACCAACTCATGGCGCTGGCCACAGTCTGCCCGCAGCACACGTTCGTGTTCCTCACCAAGCGAGCCCAGGCGATGCGCGAGTACTTCCTCGCGGCGCATACCGATGAGGGCTGGCAGCGCCACCTGACCGCGGTCAACGCGCTCCACGGTCACGTCGCCACGACGAACTACAACCGCCCTCTGCCGAACGTGTGGCTCGGTGTGACGGCAGAGAATCAGGAGCAGGCGGACAAGCGTATTCCGATCCTGCTTCAGACGCCGGCGGCCGTCCGGTTCGTGTCCATGGAACCGCTACTGGCACCGGTGGACCTGATGGGGCTGACGTACAACCCGCCTGGGCACGGCACGGGCCCCTGGACGCTGGACGTGTTGACGGGACGCTACGGGATCCCAGGGCAGTGGCACGGCCAAGCCAAGACCCTTGACTGGGTGATCGTGGGCGGCGAGTCAGGCCCGAACGCAAGACCGATACACCCAGAGTGGGCACGCTCCGTTCGTGATCAGTGCGCGGCTGCGGGCGTGCCGTTCATGTTCAAGCAGAGAGGCGCTTGGACGTGGGATGACTTCGACCCTTACTTCAAGGAGTCGAATGGGACGATCGACGAGAGCGGTCCGTGGGACCACTACATCTGCACGAATGGCGAGACGGGCACGTGCGCCGTCGAAAGCGACGAGGAGTACAGGTGGTCCAACTACACGGGGACGCCGGATGATACGGCCGTCTTGGTGCGCTGCGTAGGCAAGAAGGCAGCGGGACACCTACTCGACGGCGTCGAGCACCGCGACCGCCCGGTGGCCGGGGGAGGATGGGGCTCATGAGCTACGAGCAGATGATCGCTTCGATGGAGAAGGCGGGCGAAGCCGTCAAGCGCTTCTGTCGCAGCATGGCCGCCGCACTCGCCCCAGTCGCCAGACTAGCCGCGAGCATTCGCATCTCGCGTGACTGGGAGCGCAAAGAGCGCCGGATGCTCAAGGCGGTGGCGCGGTCGCTTCGGAACCAGCCAGGGCCGTGGATAGGCGGGCAACCCGCCGGCGGGATGGGCGGCAGCACCAACCGTAAGCGCAACAAGCACGGGAGGGTGGGAGTGAGATGAACATAGACCCGATCGATTGGGACGGAGACCTCGTCAACACAGACGCGCGTATCGGAGTACAGGTCCGGCCGTTCATGGTGCCGATCCTCGAGCTGGCTGAGAGGCGGATGGCGGAGAAGCAGCGCGACGGCTGGACGATGGAGGGCAAGAGTGTGGACGAGATGCTCGACCGCGCTATCGACAACGCCCAATCCGCCCGGTGGATCCGCGAGGGCGCGCCCGCGGATGATGTGCTCGAGGATATGGCCGACGCGCTGGCGCTCATCGCGCTCGGGGCGCATCTATTCATCCGGGAGCAGTGAGATGACGATCGCCGAGTTCCTCAACAGGGTCGGGGATATGAGCGTGTGGTGGCTGCTTGCACTCTGGGTGCTTCGGCGGTCGAGCATCAGCGAGTCAGACGTCCGGAGCGCGGTGCGTGATGTGCTGCGCGAGACCAGGGAGGGCAAATGAAGGCGAGCACACTGGCACGCAGGATCCTCGAGTTGATCGAGGAGGGCGGGGACGCGGATATGTCCGTCGCCGTGCTCGACCCGGACGGCGAGGAGATCGAAGCGTGGGATCCGGAGGTGAGCATCCCGCGATTCAGCGCATACGGGATACAGCTCGTCACCGGGGCCGACGTGATGACACTGGTGGCAGGACGGGCTCTCGCCGAGAAGGTGGCGGAGCTGACAGAGGGGGACGCCGACAGCGTACTCAAGGAAGCGATCGAGGAAGCGCGATGAGCACGTGTGCGCTCGGGAAGGTCCGCGTGTTCACGGAGCGCTGCGTGGGCTGCGACCTTGCCCCCGCTGGCATGCCAGGTAGCCGGATGATGGGTCGGGCCACAGCAGAGGCGCACAAGCTGACAGGTGAGCCTATGGAGTGCCGTATCTGCCCGTACCGCAAGACGTGTCCGGAGATGGAGTTATGAGCGGACCTGTGGGAGACCGATGCCTCGAAGCGATCGAGGGGATCCACGCAGCGGTCACGAACGCAGGGCTCAACCCGGAGTACCACCGCGCGATCATGGCACGGCATCGCCACGAGTGGCCGGAGCTGTGGCGCCGCATCGACGAGGCACTCGCTATCGTGGATGACACCCGCCAGCCACCGGCACTCAAATAGCGGTGGGCTATCCTTGAGTAGGGTGCCTGCCGTGGGGACGCAGGAGAGGGGTCGTCCGGGTTCGCCCGGGCGGCCCTTCGGCATTGTCGCACGCAGGTGGTATCGTGTATCGAGGCTCCGGTACCTGCAGCGCCCTCCTCCTTCGGCCCCTTGGGGTAGCGGACTGGTCATCCGTGTTGGAAGCGGTGCGCAGGTCCGGGCCTTTCCTCGTTGACAGCGTCCATGTGCTATGGCACCATCGGACGTGACCGGACTACCGAAGGAGGATCGCAATGCTCATCGACTGCGACAACTGCCGCAAGAAGTTCGACCTCGAGACCTCCGTGCGCAGAGAGCGGCTAGCTGACGGCGTTGAGATTTCGGGCATGATCTGCCCCGTGTGCGGCACCGTCTACCCGATGGCCGCTCTCGACGAATCGATCTCCGAGCGCAACGCGCTGATCGCCGAGAGGATCGAGCAGCACAAGCCATACCGCGACCAGGTCGAGGAGAACCGCGTCGCGATGCGTGAGCTGGCGCAAGCGCACATCGAGGACTTCCGCGAGTGGGGACCGGTATGGAAGATGCCGGGATGATCACCGTCACCCGCCACGCCCACAAGCGCATCCACGAGCGCCTCGGACTCCCCAAGCGATCGCACCAGACAGCCGCTGAGCGGGCGTATCGAGACGGCAAGTGCCACGGGGACTACACCGGGAGGATGAAGCGCTACCTGGACGGGGTGTACCTGGCACGGGAGAAGGCCACGCACCTGCGCGTCCACCAAGGAGCGGTGTGGTGCTTCGCAGAGACCACGCTGATCACGGCCATGCAGCTGCCCGGAAACCTCAAGGGCCTGGCATGAGGATCAAAGCGACACTGTGCGGCGTGAGCATCCGGGTCGAGGGCGGGGAGACGCTCGTCAAGGAACTCGTGCTCGCGCTGCAAGACGGCCAGGAGCTGAGAGTCCCGGCGAACGACAAGAGGACCCCAGACACACTGCTCAAGAAACTGCCGAAGCGATGGACGGTCACCGTAGAGGAGGCCGGCGAGTGAGGGGGGAGCATGGTATACGTCGACGGCATGACGACGCACAGGGGCAATCGGAAGTGGTGTCACCTGATCGCGGACACATCCGAGGAGCTGGAGCAGATCGCGAGGGAGCTGCGGCTCAAGCCCGACTGGCTCCAAGACGCGGGGACGTACAAGGAGCACTACGATCTGAGCGCTCGCAAGCGCAAGCACGCGGTGGAGCTGGGCGCGACCCCGATCGGGTTCGGGGAGATGGGGCGGATAGTCCACGGCAAGCTGATCCTATCCGCTTGCGCTACGTGAACCGCGACCACTCACACCCGCTCTACGGGCTCGAAGGCGTGAAGCTCGCGCAAGGTGTGGGGCCGGGGCCGCGAAACACCGGTGTCAGACTCGACGACGGGCGGACGATCATCGCGCCGTATGGGAACTGGCGGCGGGTGTGATGAGACGCACTCACTACGTCTTCACATACCTCGCGAAGGTCCCGGTCAAGGGGCGCAAGACTCCCAAGCGCCACACCACGCAGGTCAACGAGACGAGCGAGATACGCGCGCGGGCCAAAGCCCGGGAGGCGATTGCCCGGGAGATCGGATTCCACCGTGAGCGCGTGCCGGTGGCCTGGGTGACGCTCACGGATAAGCGGCAGACACACAAGGTGGGAGCCAAGCGGGGTACCTACCCGCACGGAGACCGGCGCAAGTACATCCTCGAGGGTTGCCACTGCGATAGATGCCGCGCGGCCAACAACGCGTATGAGTCGGGCCGCAGGAAGCTCAAGGCGTACGGGAAGGCGGGCAACGTAGCGGCCACGGCGGCCCGCGAGCACGTCGCGAAACTGATGTCGCACGGGATGGGGTACAAGCGCATCGCCGAGAAGGCGGGCGTCAATCCGAAGACGGTCTACGTGCTCGTCGCTGGAAGGTCTGAGCGAGGAACCCCGCCGCCTGAGCAGATCCGCAAGACGACATCCGACAAGCTCCTCGCGGTGCGCTTCGACGCGGAGCGCCCAAGACAGCTCGTGGACGCGCTACCCGTGTGGGAGATGGTCGCCGACATGATGTGCCGGGGGTGGTCTCAGGCCTGGATAGCGGAGAGGCTCGGATACCGGGGCGCCCTCCAATGGGATGAGACACAGGTGGAGGCGCAGACGGCCCGCAAGATGCTTCGGTTGTTCCGATCGACTCCCGGGCAGAGGGTGGCGTGCAACAGGTTCGAGCAGGCCGGGATCACTCGCAGCATCAACAGAGGTGAGGTACTGAAAGCCCGGTGCGCCAACCGCAGGGGACAAAGGAAGCGCAAGAAGTCCACCGGCAGGCGGACCGGTCGCGGATCTCGGGGGATCACGCTATGAAGCGCTGCACCTGGGATTGCTCGTCGCTGCACGTGTCGGGCTCGACGCTGTTCTTCCTGCGCCCTCCCGAAGACTTCTCGGGTGACTTCCCGTCGCGCACCGATCGGCTCTGCACTCGGGCCTACTGCACGCATACCGGTCATCCCCGCCGCGTCGAACTGCCGCCGTGCTGCCATGACGCGAGTGTGGGTGCTTTGGTCGAGTGGGGAGCCCCATGTTCGCGCACACCCCAGCAGGAGGCGATGTTCTGATGGACCTCGAGACCCGGGGCTCATGCGTCCAGGGCTACCACGAGAGGATCAGGCGCCTATGTGCGGAAGGCGCATGCGACGCAGCGGCCGTCAAACGCGAGTACGGTGTCGGCGGTTCGACCTGGATACTCGAAGACGGCACCGTGGCATTCGTCGACACGTACCGCAGCAAAGGACTTCGGATCGTAGCGGGAGACAGAGCCCTGACCATCACGTGGGTCGACGTGGCGCACATGAGCAACGAGCTGTTCAGCGACCAGCACCTGACCCTGTTCTGACCGAAGGAGGACCCGTGCGATACATCCCATGCCCCAACGAAGGCTGCACACACCTGATGGACCCCAGAGCCCGAGAGTGCAAGCACTGCGCAGCGAACCGCCGCAACGGTGGAGGTGTGATGTTCACCCCCGCGAGGATGCGGATACTTCACGCGCTGGCGGTGGTGTACATGCGCGACGGACGGGTGACGACACGGAGCCTGTGCGAGCACACGGGGCTCTCAATCTCGACCGTTCACGAGCACCTGGTCCGGCTGCGCAAGCGCGGGTTGGTCGAGGGGGAGGCGGGCGGGACCCTGCGTCCGGGGCCGGTGTCGTGACAGCGCTGCTCACCATCGCCATCGCCATCCGAGCGTACTCGTACCGATACGCGAACGAAACAGAGCTCCAGGAGCAGATCGCCGAGGCGCTCGAGCGCGCAGGCATCCCAGCGGTCCGGGAGGTCATTCTGAGCCCGCGAGACCGTATCGACCTGCTGGCACAGGGCGTCGGCATCGAGGTCAAGGTCGCGGGCAGACAGCGCGACGTGTTGGGGCAACTCGAGCGCTATGCGGCACACGATGAGATCGAGGCGCTCATCCTCGTGACGAACCGGGCCCGCCACATGATGCCTGACGCGATCGGCGGCAAGCCGCTAGAGACCGTGAGCCTGATATGTCTGTGAACGGGACGATCACGTATCGCGAGGGGTGGCACGATGCCGAGAAGACACCGGTGTGGGAGATCGAGGCCCGCCCGGACGTCATGATCCGGCTCAAGCGACTGCTCCCGCGCGTCCACACCTACCGCACGGGAAAGATCACCGTGCGCGACACACGGGAGGTGTGCCGCGACCTGGCGTGGATACTCGAGCGCTACCCCATGGAGATGAGCGAGGAGGACAGAGCGCGGCTCGAGGCCAGCGCAGCAGCGCACATCCGTTCAGAGGTCGCGGTGCGCGCGATACTGTCGGGAGAGCGGCCACATCTCGAAGGGATGATGGAACCGGTCCGGGAGCCGCGTGACTACCAGCTCGTGGCATCCGATGTGGTGCTCACGACCGGCAGGCTTCTGCTCACAGACGACGTGGGACTCGGCAAGAGCTTCTCGGGACTGCTCACGGCGCGCGATCCCGAGGCGCTACCGATGCTGGTGGTCACACTCACACACCTACCCGAGCAGTGGCTCGGAGAACTGGCCGAGACCTTCCCGATGCTGCGCGGGCACATCCTGCGCAAAGGCACGCCCTATGCCTTCTCGAAGGTGCGCGAGCTCAAAGGCCACGAGCCCCACGTCCTGATCTGCAACTACGCGAAGCTCGCCGGCTGGGCGGACCATCTGGCGGGCAACATCCGCACCGTCATCTTCGACGAGGCACAGGAGCTGCGCCGCACCGAGTCGCTGAAGTACGTTGCCGCGGCCCAGATAGCGGACGGGGCACGCTACCGCATCGGGCTCACGGCCACACCGATCTACAACTACGGCGGTGAGATCCACAGCGTCATCAGCGCGCTCGACAACGACGCGCTTGGCACCCGCGAGGAGTTCATCCGGGAGTGGGGGCACTCGATGCCCAACGGGCACGTGATGGTGAAAGACCCCAAGGCGCTCGGCGCATACCTCAAGGAGTCCGGGCTGATGCTGGGGCGGACGCGGAAAGACGTCGGCCGGGAGCTACCCGCAGACATCAGGGTCCCGCACACGATCGAACTCGACGAGCACCTGCTCTCGGAGATGTCGAAAGGAGTGCTCGACCTCGCGCGCATGATCGTGGACCGGGCGGGAAGCAAGGCCGAGGTATTCAAGGCGGCTGGCGACCTTGACTGGCAGATGCGCCGCGCCACGGGGGTCGCGAAAGCCCGCTACGTGGCGGAGTTCGTGAAGATGATCCTGGAGAGCGAGGACAAGGTGGTGCTGTTCGGATGGCACCACGACGTCTACTCGATATGGGCCGAGGCGCTATCGGAGTTCAACCCGGTCTTCTACACGGGCAAGCAAAGCCCGGCGGCCAAGCGCTCCGCCCTGCAGGCCTTCGAAAGCAAGGACAGCCGCATACTGGTGATGAGCCTGCGCTCGGGTGCGGGTCTGGACGGGCTGGAGAAGCTCTCACGGGTCGCGGTCTTCGGGGAGCTGGACTGGTCTCCATACATCCACCATCAGTGCATCGGCAGGCTTCGGCGTGACGGACAACCCGATCCGGTGGTAGCCTACTTCCTAGTGGCGGACTCCGGGTCCGATCCCGTGGTCGCCGAGGTGCTCAACCTCAAACGCCAGCAGGCAGAGCCGATAGTCGACCCGTTCGGAGAGACCATGCACCTACAGGCCGATACGACGGACAGGGTCAGGCGGCTCGCAGAGCAAGTACTCCGGGGCGCGTAGATGGCAAACCGCATGCGGGGAGAGGACCAGAAGGAACCCTGCGAGGTCTGCGGGCAGCTCTTCCGCTACCCCAACAAGCACCTGGCACGATCAGCGTGCGGGCCCATCCCCGAGGAAAGGCGCCGGGCAGCGATCCCCCCGAGACCCCCAGCGCCCCCGATACCACCCAGACCTGTGCTCCCGACACGCGCGGACTCATACACGGCACGCATGGACGGGATAGTCTCGTGGCTCACATCAGCGAAGAAGCACGAGCGGGCGGGCAGACTCGAGATAGCGGACCACCACCTGCTCTCGGCAGCAAGGCTCATGCGGGAGACAGCGACACTGGTCACGGCAGAGGTGCGGGAGCGGCGATGAGCGAACCGGACGGAGCGAAGTGCCTTTGCGTGCATACCGCACCGACACACATCGTGGCCGCAAGGATAACGGTGCGCAGGTTCTCGCCAGCGTGGTGGCATCTGGTCTTCGCACGCGAGCCGAGGATCGATGTCGCACTGTGGCCAGCGAAGGAGGAAGCGCTGTGAGGCGTGTCGGTCACGCAGCGTATACTGAGGAACCGGACGGAGGTGGAGTGTGAACGTGGAGATGTCTTTGCTCGAAGTGCCACGGGACCAGTGGCCGGACACGGAGGGCATGACCCTCGAGCCGAGCAGGGTGGCTATCATCGGCGGGGCGTACCTCGTGCAGGTCTACGAGGAGGCCGACAGCATCACGCGCCTCACCGTCTGCAGCACGAACGCGACCTCACGGATGGGGCAGATCAGATTCGCAGACGGCATCCCGTGGGATCATCTCCAGGAGGTCAAGCGCGTCATGGGCTACGGGGGCCTCGATGCCGTAGAGGTCTACCCGCCCGGCGATGACCTGGTGAACCGTGCGAACATGCGCCATCTGTGGGTGCTCCCGTACCGGCTCCCCTTCGTGTGGAGACACGATGCGTAACCTGCGAGACATCCCCGACGAGTACCGCGCGGTAATGGTGACACCCGTCCATGGTAGCGAGGGACTGACGTTATGAGCGGGAAAGTACAGCCTGACCAACCGGACAAACGCGTGTGCGCGCGCAACGGATGCCGCAAACAAGCCAAGAAGCGCGGGCTGTACTGCAGCGATCAATGCCGTGATGCCGAGAACAAGGCGAGAGCCAAGGCGCGCAAGAAAGCCAAGCGCGAGGCCCTGGGGATTCCCACACCAGCGGACCGGCGCGCACAGGACCGCGCCCGGAAGAAAGCCGCTTTCCTCGAGGCGTTCGCACGGCTAGGTATCGTGCGACTGGCGTGCATGGAGGCTGGTATACGCAACCGGCAGGTACCCTACGAGTGGGCAGAGGCAGACCCCGACTTCGCCAGGGCGTGGGGATATGCCCGCGACGATGCCAACGACGTGCTGGAAGCCGAGGCGCGGCGACGTGGCTACGATGGGATCGTGAAACCGCTGATCGCTGGCGGTAGACTGGTGAAGCTGAATGAGATCACCGGGCGGCCAGAGGACATCGGGCAGATCGCGACCGTGCGCGAGTACAGCGATAAGCTGCTCGAAAAGTGCCTGGAAGCCAACAACCCGAAGTTCCGCAGAACCCTCAAGACCGAAGTGTCCGGCCCCGGTGGGGGCCCCATACAATTCGAGGACCTGAGCGATGCCGACGAGCAAGACCTCATCCGCGAAGCCAACCGCATCCTGCACCTCGCGTCATCTGACCCCGCAGGAGGCTGAAAGGCTCGCCGCCATCACCGCCGAGCTCACGCGCCGGCGGTACGGCTATGCGAAAGACAGCCTCGCCGAGTTCATCAAGCAGGCCGTCCACATCATCGAGCCCGACATCACTCTGCTGTGGAACTGGCACCTGGACTACCTGTGCGAGTGGCTCGAGTGCGTGACCTTCGGCCTGCGACCGCTCCCCAAGGCCGCCGCGCAGATCGGGCTCCTACCGGTCGAGGGGCAGTTCGGCCCGGCGTGCGACTACTCGCTGCGTCCGCTTGTCATAAACCAACCACCCGGGACCATGAAGTCCCTGACCGTCACGGTGCTCTGGCCGTGCTGGGACTGGATACACCGCCCGAGCGATCGTCTGGCCTTCGTGAGCTACGCGCACGACCTGTCCAGCGTGCATTCGCTCGCGCGCAGACAGGTGCTCGAGTCACTGTGGTACCAGTCCGGTCTCGAGGAGTGGCAGTCCGATCCCTTCCGGCTCACCGGGGATCAGAACGTCAAGACGCACTACGACAACACGAAGCGCGGGCGGATGTTCTCCACCTCCACCGGCGGCATGATCACGGGAACACACTACGACCGCATCATCGTGGACGATCCGGTCAACCCCCAGGAGGCGGCGTCTGACGCGAAGCGCGAGCGTGCCAACCGCTTCCACTCCGAGACGCTCGTCAAGCGCGTGAGAGACCCCAAGCGCTCGCAGTTCGTCGTGGTCATGCAGCGCCTCCACGAGCACGACTACACGCACCACGTCATGCAACAACGCGGGGTGGGCAACATCGTGCTGCCCGGCATCTGCGAGGAGGACACGACCTACACCTTCCCGCGTACAGGTCGAGAGGTTCACCGCCGTGGCGGCGGGTTCGAGATGACCACGGACAGGCGCCTGATCTGCCGCGGGGATATCTTGTGGGAGGAGCGCGAGGGCGCGGCTGAACTCGAGAGCGACATGATCGCCATGGGCTCGCACGTGTTCGCCGGCCAGATCCAACAAAGGCCCCGCCCGAGGGAGGGCGGGTTCTTCCAAGGCTCGTGGTTCGAGATCGTCGACGACTACCCGAGAAGCGCAAGAGCCGTGCGCGCATGGGACCTCGCGGCGACAGAGGCGGTACCGGGCGTGGATCCGGACTCCACCGCAGGGGTCAAGGTAGCGGAGTCAGACGGCGTGTTCTACGTGCTGGACCTCAAGCACTTCCGCGGCGGGCCCAAGCAGGTGCGCGATACCGTGAAGCAGACCGCCCAGACAGACGGACGCGGTGTCCCGATCCGCATGGCTCAAGACCCCGGGCAGGCGGGCAAGGACCAGATCATGGACTACCGCCTTCATGTGCTGCGCGGCTTCACCGTCTACTCGCAGACCGTCACCGGCAACAAGGAGATCCGCGCGCAGGGGTGGAACGCCGCGGCCGAGGCGGGCAACGTCAAGCTGGTGCGCGGGGAGTGGAACGCGACCTTCATCGCCGATGTGGAACGGTTCGGGGAGAAAGGTCACAATGATATCGTTGATGCGATGTCGGATGCCTACACCCACCTGACGACCAAACGTCGGCGCAAGGCCGTCGCCAGCTCGACCTAGGAGGATCTCTATGAGCCGCAAGCCTGTGGCGTTCATCACGAAAAGCGGCAAGGCGGTCAACGCCGGGGTGCTCGAGTCGTTCGCTACCAAGAGCACGCAGCAGATTCTCGAGGACCGCTACACCGGGGCGTACGGCGGGATACGAGGACTCGTCGAGCCGCCCTACACCCTCGAGGTGCTCGCACAGCTCCCGGAGATGAACCCGCACCATCTGCGGTGCTGCAAGACCAAGTCGGTCGACACGGCGGGCCTAGGATACGAGCTGCTGCCTTCCGAGAACCTGCCCGAGGGCAAGGAAGCCGACCCCGCGCAGAAGCAG
>Ga0209319_1000485_pt1 | contig 50225 bp, 50 predicted proteins | sample RifGroE2_FD_184000 | JGI IMG/M metagenome (GOLD analysis project Ga0209319, IMG submission 184000) | Groundwater microbial communities from Rifle, Colorado - Groundwater E2 (SPAdes) (version 2) | ecosystem: Environmental > Aquatic > Deep subsurface > Groundwater | place: Rifle, Colorado, United...
ACTCCTCAAGAGGATCTCTTACGGATTCCGTAACAAAGATAACTACATTACAAAGATGATGCTCGCTTTTATTCCCTTTGTTCAGCTTGTATCGTTCATGAAGCATCACCTTGTTTGACATAGAGCCAAAATGCTTCTATATAAATACTTCTGTGTTAACGAACTCGTTTGACAATTTCCTTTAATTTTGAAAGGATCAATACTTGCGTGTTTGCGCAAGAGAAGCATTCTGTTCTTTTCATTTTCTCGCAAAAGGAGGCGAGCCATGAAGAAACACCACAGCCCAAACATCATTCTCATCATGGGTGGTCAGTGGGGCGATGAAGGTAAGGGAAAAATCGTTGATAAGTATGTTGAAATGCCAAATCGTGTACAGATGAAGACATTGATTCGAAGCGTTCTCTATCATGCCCCCGGTACATCCCGTTTTGTGGATACCTCTAAAAACTTTACCCAAGTAGAAATGATGTACCGCCATCATGGTGGTGATAATGCTGGACACACCGTTCAGGTTGAAAAGAATACCTACAAGCTACACTGTCTTCCTTCTGGGATTGTACGACGTGGTATGAAGTGCTGTGTGGGACCCTACGTAGTCTGTAATCTGGAGCTCATGGGTGAAGAGTTGGCTCTGGCAGATTCCTGTGGGTCTGAGGTCTTTCTTGATCCTCGTGCTCCTGTCATTCTTCCCATTCACCGATTGATTGATAGGGGTCGTGAGCAGGCAAAGGGCAAAGATGCCATTGGCACCACACAGCGTGGAATTGGTCCGGCCTATGAAGATTTAATCTCTCGACGTAGTCTTACTCTAGGAGATCTCGTTTCTCCAGATCGTATCCGTACCTGTCTGCTCAATGGACATTATTACGAGGAGCGTGCTGTGATTGCCCGCTTCTTGGATCAGAATCCTCCCTCTGTTGATGATACAGTTGATTACTGCTTCACTCGTGGCAAACTCCTCGTTCCTCACCTGGCAGATACTCGTCGTATGTTGTATACCTATGCCTCTCACTCAAATATTCCCGTTCTCTTTGAGGGTGCCCACGGAGTAATGCTCGATCTCCTCCACGGAGCTCCTCCCTATATTACCTCTTCTCTGTGCTCTGCCGGTTCGGTTGCAACCTCCTATGGTGTCATGCCCCAGCATGTCGTCACTGTTGTGAAGGCCTATACCACGCGTGTAGGTGCCGGTCCATTCCCCACAGAACTGACAGATGCTCTGGGAGATCATTTGCGCGAAAAGGGTCATGAGTTTGGAACGACAACAGGTCGTCCACGGCGTTGCGGGTGGCTCGATCTGGTTGCTGTGGCCTATGCTATGCGTATGGGTGGAGGCACTCATATTGCTCTGACCAAGCTGGATGTACTCACAGGTCTGGATGAAATCAAGATTTGTACTGGCTATCGCATGCCTAGTGGAGAAATCCTTCCTCCGTTTGCTACATTGACGCGAGAGATCCTGGAGACAGCAACTCCGATCTATAAGAGCTTTCGCAGTTGGCACCGAGATATCTCTAACTGTCATTCTTTGAACGAACTTCCTCGGACAGTCTGGACACTTTTGGACTTCATTCAGGAACATCTTCTGCACCCCATTACTCTGATTGGCGTTGGTCCTGAACGTAATCAAGTGATCTGGGTCGGACACTAGTCTTTTACACGCCTCTCTGGCGTGTTTTTTGATCCTCAAATATTTGACGTTTTTCTCTTATTTTGCAAAGATCAGCCCTTGCCTACACGGCAAGTTTGTCCTTTACAACCCAAAAAGGAGAAACCCGTGATCATTCCAAGCATCGATATTCGAGCAGGAAAAGCAGTTCAACTACGCCAAGGTCGTGAGCTTATTCTCACTGATTCTCGTGATCCTATTGAACTTGCGCGTGAATTCAATCGTTATGGCCCTGTGGCTGTGGTTGATCTTGATGCTGCTCTTGGTACAGGAGATAATCTGGCACTGATCGAACAGATCTGTCGCGTTGCGGAAGTCCGTGTCGGCGGCGGGATTCGTAGCTATGAAAGAGGAAGAGATCTTCTGCGTTTTGGAGCACAAAAATTGATCATCGGATCTGCGGCACAACCAGAACTTCTTCGACGTTTCAATCCTGAATATCTTGTCGTTGCTCTTGATCACAGAGATCTGACAGTTGTGGATCATGGATGGACAAACTCCACAGGTGAATCTGTTCTTGATCGGGCGCGTCGTTTGGCACCTTTTTGCAGTGAATTCCTTTGTACTTTTGTTGAAGTTGAAGGAACTATGCAAGGATTCCCTGTACAACAGGCCCTTTCTCTTTTTCAAGAACTTCCTCGTCCTGTGACCTTTGCAGGAGGAGTCAAAACAACAGAGGAAGCTATTGATTTGTGTCGACAAAAACTGACGATTCAGGTCGGTATATCCCTTTACACGGGACGGCTCGATCTTACAGATGTCTTTGTGAAAAGTTTGGATTTCGAAAGAGTATCAGGACTCATTCCAACGATTGTACAAGATGCAATGGGTCAGGTATTGATGCTTGCTTATAGCACACCGGAATCTTTGGCGCTTGCTATTCGTTTCGGACAAGGAATTTATTTTAGTCGTTCTCGTAATGAAATCTGGGTAAAAGGAAGAACATCGGGTCACACACAACAACTCCTGTGTTGTCGAACGGATTGCGACCAAGATGCCTTGTTGTTTCGAGTAAAACAAAAAGGCCATACCTGCCATACAGGACAATATTCTTGTTTTGGAGATCAAACATTTTCCGTAGAACTCTTATTTCAGGTAATGCAACAACGAGTAGAAACATCTGATGCCTCGACGTCTTATACAAAAATGCTTGCAAGTGATCCAGAAGCACTGCTTCGAAAAATTATGGAAGAAGCCTTTGAGCTCACCCGTGCAGAAATATTTGAAGAAAAACGTTGGGAAGTAACGGATGTCCTTCACAAACTGCTTATTTACTTGGTAGCTCATGGACTTACTTGGCAAGATTTGATGAGTGAACTTCGTTCTCGTCATCTATCAAAAAAGGAGCCGACCCCATGAACCTTGTTCTCCCAAAAGGACGTTTGTTCGAAGGTGTTGTTGTTCTTTTGCGACAATCAGGAATAAAAATCACCCGACCTTCTGATCGCTGTTATCACCCAAGTTGTTCTGATCCCATGATCGATGTCTGGATCCGTAAACCTCGTGCTATTCCACAATTGCTTTCCCTTGGCTTGTTTGATGTTGGTTTTTGCGGATTAGATCTTATTAAAGAGGCTGGTGATGCTCAACTTGTTCCTCTTCTAAATCTTGGTTTGAATCCTGTTGTAATCGTTGTAGCAGTCCATACTTCACAACGTGATCTTCTAAGCACTCCTCCCAAACGACCCATCTTAATTGCCACAGAATATGAACGGCTTGCAGATGAGTGGGCAATGAAACAAAATCTTGCTCATATTACGATTCAAACATTTGGTTCAACCGAGGGGTATCCACCTGTTCATGCAGACCTTGTTATGGATTGTGTAGAAACAGGAGAAACAATGGAAGCTAATGGCCTTATTATTTTGGAAACGCTTTTTGAAAGCAGTACTTGGCTAGTTGCAAACAAAAAGGCTCTGAAAGATCCCGTTGTGTCCCCTAGAATCCAACATCTCCAACACACCCTTCAAGGAGTCTACCGATGATCGACTTTCATACACCAATGCTTGACATTCATGCGCTCACTTTGAAAGGCTTTCGTCATCTCCCCCTGGTGGTAGAAGGTGAAAGCAAGGAAGTTCGTTATGCTGGCCTGGGTTTAGTTGTCATCTATTACAAACCAACGGTTTATAGCTTCAAAAGTAATCGGACTGGCATTGTTCAAGGAACAAATCGTCTGCGCCTTCAGGCAACGAAAATTTTTCTTGAGCAAGTGCTGCGTCCGGCTGGAATCAAGCATACCTATGTAGATATCTCGGATCTGTTTGTTCTCTCGACCCTTGTCTTGCAGCCAGTCACGCGTGAAAATCCCCATCCATTCCGTCCCACGGATTTGGATGAAGAAGCGATTGCACGACTGCCTATGGCTCCTCCCATTGAGGTGGTGGTGAAGTCTTTCCATGTGGGAACTCCCAAGCATGACTTGGTAGGTTGTGACGGAATCTCAGTTCGAAGAAATCATCCATTGTTTGCTGGAATGAAACTTAATCATGATGCTCCTTATCCGCAGTTCTGGGTTCGTTTTGACTGGCGAAATCCTTTTGAAGACAAAACTGGACGCCGACTCAAAGATGAAGCCCTTGCCGATTCTTTTGCTGATTTCTTGATCAATACAGCAAAAGCCAAGCAGACTGCATTGCGTATGTATGATGCGTTGAATGATTTTCTTTCTGACCGTGGAATTGTTCTTGAAGATGTTTGTTTCTTTATTGCTGAAGATGGGGAAACGGTTTTTGGAGAAGTGAGTCAGGATTGCGGACGTTTCCGTAGCCTGGATCCAAATGTTGGACACATTGACAAGGATGTTTGGCGCAGTGGTGGTTCAAGTGATCTGGTTCTCGAAAAATGGAAAATGTTGGTCACTCTGATTTCAAAGGAGCCCTCATGAACACAAGTTTTCGTCACTTTTTCTTGGGAACAACAAACCCAAACAAAATTCAGGAAATCGGCGCCATTCTGACAGCCACGGGTTGTACCTATGAGCCGACCGATCCAATCAACCCTGAAGAAACAGAATCTGACTTTGTTGGAAATGCACTGCTCAAAGCTCGTGCCTATGCAGCACATGCAGGTGGCCCTACAATTTGTGAGGACTCAGGTCTGATCATTCCGGCTCTGGGTGGTTTGCCCGGTCCATGGTCTGCGCGCTTTAGCGAATTTGAAAAAGTTGATGTTGAACACGGATTAGTCTCAAGCTATTCTCCCTCTGGTCTTTCACGTGATCGAATTGATCCCATGAATAATCAGCGAGTCTTGGAGCTCATGCGTGGTATTGAGATGCCCCGCCGGGCAGCCATGTTCAAGGTGGTCTTTGTGGTGGCTTTGCCGGACGGTTCAATTCTCTGTCAGTGTGAAGGTGAAAGCCATGGATGGATTGCTGAGGTTCCGCGAGGAACCAATGGATTTGGCTATGACTCGATTTTTGTGGGACAACAATTCCCGACCATGACTTATGCGGAGGTTGATAGTGTTCGAAAAAACCTTGTGAGTCATCGTAAGAAGGCTCTCCAGTTATTCAAGGCTTGGCTTGGAAACTATCTAAAAAGCCACGAATAATCGTGGTATTACAGTCAACCTTTTATAGACAATCGTCCTTACCCAGTCACAAGACTGGGTTTTCTTTTACCAAAAAAAAACAATTACTCGAACATGACTGGTATTTGATTCGTTTCTATCGCGATAAGGCACACAATCAGATATTTCTGGAAGAAGAAGCAAAGCTCAAGGAAAAAATTACTCAATTTAAAATGCAATCACACATCTGATGTAGATCGATAAAGAAACCACCATTCAAAAATCTCTTTGGCAAGAGGCACAGCAAAAGTCGATCCCTCCCCTCCTTCCTCTATCAAAATAGTAACGACAATTTCTGGATCTTTGTAGGGTCCAAAGCCTGTAAACCACGCATGCGTAGGACGATCTCCTGGAGTTTGTGCTGTTCCTGTTTTTCCTGCTACAGCCTCTGAAAGATATTGCAAATATTGGGCGCTTCCCGCAGTAACGGTTTGACGCATTCCCTCTTGCACGATTTGAATGGCATACGTGTCAAGATCAGTAATTGGTTTACAGATTGGTTCAAACTTCTGTTCCTCGTCTTCTTTCATGACCCCTTCAATAACCTGAGGAATACAAAACCTCCCATCATTAGCAATCGTCGCTGTGGCAGAAGCTATTTGTAAAGGTGTCACAAGCAAATCTCCTTGACCAATGGCTAAGTGATAGGTATCTCCCACATACCAACGCTCTCCTTTTATTTCCTCTTTCCATTCTTTTGAAGGAAGAAACCCGTCTGCTTCTCCTTGAAGATCTATCCCGGTAGGAGAACCAAAACCAAAATAGTCTGCGTATTGTGTAATTTTAGCAACCCCTAATCCTGTAAATGTATCGTATCCTCCTCCAATGATATAGAAATACGTATTCACTGATTCTGCAATAGCTTTTCGAACATCTGTCACTCCATGTCCACCTGCTTTCCAATCTGGGAAAAACCACTCATTAATACTCAACCCTCCTGTGGATACGAAACTGGTATGCTCATTCACAATTTTTTCTGCAAGAGCTGTATACGCGATAAAAGGTTTAAATGTAGATCCAGAAGCAAACTCTCCAGCAATTGCTCGAGGAAACAACGGTTGATCTTGATCTTCAATAAGGACTGCATATTGATCCTCAGTGATCCCTCTGGCAAAAAGGTTGCTGTCATAACTTGGCCAACTGACAAGCGCACGGACTCCTCCTGTCTTCGGATCCATGACAATGATAGAAGCACGTGTTGCTCCTGCTTTTTCTAAAGTTTTTTGCAACTGTGTTTCAATAAAGGCTTGCAAGGCAGAATCAATGTTCAAAACAATCGTCTGACCGGGGATTGGATCTGTTTGAGAAAGCACAAGAAGTTCATTTCCTCTTGCATCCACTTCTACCACATACTCTCCTGTCACTCCACGAAGAAGTGTTTCTGCACTTTGTTCCACTCCTGTTTTTCCAATATCATCAACAGGTCGATATCCTGATTCTTGCCATTGTTCAAGCTCTTCTTGACTGATTTTTCCAAGATATCCTAAAACATGGGAAAGTGATGGAATTGCAGAAGGATAAGAACGGGTAGAAGAAAAATGGAGAGTAAATCCTGGAAGAGATGCTGTTTCAATCGCAAGCCGCATAGCTGTTTCGTAAGGAATGTTGCGTTTAATCGGAATAGGATCAAGACGATTTTGTGCATGCACTGTTAAAAGAAGATCAATCTCTGTTCGATGGATTCCCAAAAGATTTGCAACATACTCAAGTAGAGCATCACGTTCTTCTCCCAAGAGAGGAAGATCTTGAATCACCATACTCATGGTAAAAGTCGGACTATTTTCAATTAAAATTTCTCCTTGACTATCCAGTACGATTCCACGGGTTGGAACAAGAGTATACGTACGAACACGATTTCCATCTGCAAGAACTGTATACTCTTCTCCTTCAATAATTTGTAATTGAATAGCTCTTCCAAAAAATAAAAAAACACTCAGGAAAACAATGGTAAACGCAAAATACCATCGTCGTTTAGGAATTGTTGCACCTAAAAAAGTTTTTCCTTCTCCTTCAGCTTGGCGACTCCCTTTGAGAATGAATTCATCAATTTCCCTTTGCCAAGAGGAAATGGATCCTGTTGATCCAAATAAACCATTCTCTTGTAAAATAAAAGGAGTTCTTTCTTTTGCTGGTTGTTTTTTTCTCGAAAAAAACCGCATATTTATTACCAAGACCGTGACAAAAGAAAAGAAGCTTGAAGAAGTTTTTGCACACGTTGAATAACAGGGAAAAGAAAAAGCATGAGACCACTCATCAAAATAAGACGCAATCCTGAAAAAGAATAAAAAGCCATCCAAGAAACCCATTCAGGATGAAAAAACCATTGAATAAAAAGAATGATCGTTTGCGAAGCGATAATAGATAGGTAAGCACTCAACATAGTAGCAAGTACCCCATAGAATGATCGATGACTAAACCATCGACGTGCCGTAAACCAAGCAACAAAAATTCCTACGCTGTAAGAAATGGTTTCAAGAGGAACAATTCCAAGATGAAAAAAATCTAAAAAAATTGCATAAGCAAAAACCCATCCAAGAGTAAACCGCCAATTATGCTGCTGATAAAAATAGAGGCTTACGGTAAAAACAAGAGGGGTTGCCCAAAGTCCCCAAGGGAGTGAAACGAAAAAGGATGTTTCTAACCAAAGAAGAATGATCCATCCAAAAATACTTTGTACCACGATCATAAAGAAGTATTTTTCACAAGTACCGCGACAGCCGTCAATTCACGAATTTTGATAAATGGCTCAATAATGGCTTCTTGAAAAGGAGAAATTGAGTCTGTTGTCACAGTTGTCACAATCCCAATTAAAAGATTCCCCGGTACTTGTTGTTCTAATCCAGAAGTCACAAGAAGATCGTGAACTTCGATCTGTTCGTCTTGAGGAATGTATTTGAGAAGCAATATATTTCCTCCTTCTCCTTGGGCAATTCCAATCGTGCGTGTTTCATTCAAAAGAGTAGCTGCTGTTGCACTCGTTCGATTTGTTAAGGGAGAAACTGTTGCAGTGGTTGTGGTGGTTGAAATAACCTTTCCCACAAAATAACCATCTCCGGCAACCACAGAAGTTCCTATTTCGACTCCATCACTTTCACCAAGATCAATCAAAAATTCTGAAGAAAGATTTGACGCACTACGACTAATCACGCGCGCGGAAAGATAAGAATGTTGTTGACGATCAACAAAGCTGAGTAGAGATTCTAATTGTCTTTTTTCTTCACGAAGTTGAAGGAGTTCTTGATAATCTACTGCATAAGTATCACGCTCAGCTTTAAGTTCTTCTAATTCTTCTGGAGAAATAGTTGCTGCTCCAACCCAATGCTGTACTTGGAGAGTGACCCAAGATCCTGAACGAACAAGAACACTTTGGATTAAAAAAGGAACATTTGTAAAATGAAATGGGAGAAAAAAAACAATCAGAAACAAACTCATGAGAGCAAGAAGAAGAAAAAATTTTGTTTTACGAGAGGAATAAAACATGAAATCTTCACGAAAAAAATATGAACTAAAGAATTCCACTATCATGTGCGGAAGGAAGAGCAATATCTCGAAGGAGAGGTTCATTATCAAGTAACATTCCTGCTCCACGTACCACTGCTGTTAAGGGATCTTCTGCAATACGAACAGGAATAGCTGCCTCACGCGCAAGGAGTCGATCAAATCCTCGCAAAAGAGATCCTCCGCCTGTCATAATAATGCCTCGCTCATAAATATCTGCGACAAGTTCAGGAGGAGTTCTTTCAAGAGTTGCTTTCACTTGCTCCACAATCGTTGATATTGATCGATGAAGTGCTTCACGAATTTGAGTATCTGAAACAATAATCTCTTTTGGTAATCCGCTTAATAAATCACGCCCGCGCATTTCCATTTGTAATGGCTCCTCTTCTTCCATGGCTGTTCCAATACGAATTTTCACTTTTTCTGCCACACGCTCCCCTAACAAAAGATTAAAGACATCCCGAGCATACTGAATAATATTCTTATTCATTTCATCCCCTGCTGTGCCTAAAGATTTCCATGTCACAACCCCCGCAAGTGACATCACTGCAATTTCTGTCGTTCCTCCACCAATATCGACAATCATCATCCCAACGGATTCAGAAAGAGGAAGACGAGATCCTAAAGCGGCAAGCATAGGATTTTCAATCAAAAAAACTTGTCGTGCTCCTGCGGAAAGAGCAGCATCTTCAATAGCTTTTCGTTCAACCTCTGTTGTCTCAAGAGGAACACCAATCACAATCCGAGGGCGAGGCACGATTGTAAAAGACTCATGATGTACGCGATCAATAAAATATTTCAACATCTTTTCTGTGACTTCAAAATCTGCAATAACACCTTTAACAAGTGGTTTTGTAATTTGAATATGTGGAGGAGTTTTTCCTAACATATCCTTTGCATCGATTCCTACAGCAAGAATCTGATCTGTGCGCGTATTAACGGCAACAACAGAAGGTTCATTTATAACAATACCCCCATCTTTTGAATAGACGAGAGTATTGGAAGTTCCAAGATCAATTCCAAGATCTTTTGAAAAATGTCCAAGAAATTTATTAAGCATATGGACAAAAAATCATAAAACAATAACGACTTTATTCTACCTTGGCTCATCAGGTCAATCAAGCGCGAATTGGACACTTTTTGTATTCAATTGTGATCATTTTCGTCTTCACTCACCTTTCGTGGATGGTGAGTACCTTTTAGACTAATAAAGATAAGCTCAATGAGGGCAAGAAATAGAATAAAAAGAGAAAGTAGCCACCAGGTAAATAACTGCCAAGAAAATAACATGAGAGAAACGGCAATCAACAGAGAAAGAAGAATTCCATGCCGAAAAGAACGAGATACCTGACGAGACAGCAATTCCTCTTTATGAAAAACAACACGCACTCCTGTTCCAAACAAGGTTAATGTTCCAATCAAAGAAAGAATAAATGTAAGATAAAATAAAATAAAACCAAGACTCCCAGCACTCATTGGATCAATAAGAAAAAGAACAACGATCCACGCAATCCATGCGACGACGGTCATGACTCCCATGAGAATAACAAAATCTCGAAATCTCATAATATTTTTATTGTATCACAAATCATTCTACCCTTCAGCTTCAAGATGATGAAGAATTTTAATTCGTATACAACGCACGTGTTCTCCTTTCTGTTCCCGATTCAAAATATGGAGTAAATCTTCTTCTTGTTGTTTTAAAAAATATCCCGTTGCACTTGAAAGACACCCAATCACTAAGACATGATAGTGGTAAGAAAGAGCACGTGCTTGTTTGCTTGTAGAGGAAGGAAGGAGACGATAAAGAGCTTCGTCTGCTCTTTGTAAAAGAGTATGTGCTTGTACTTGTCTTCCGATTCTTGCACGTTTAATAGCATCAGGAAGAAGATCTTTAAGTGGTATTTCCATAAAAAAATTAAGACTGACGATATTGACAAATATCTTGAAAATCACAAAATTGACAATGAAATCCAGGAGTCGCATCGAATCTTCCTTCTCTAATCGCCTGAAGATGTTTTCCCATGGTTTCTTCAAGATCGAGAAGTTGGTCATTAGTTCCCAAGAAAGAAACGGTCGAGTGATCTTCCAAATAATGGTAAGTCAATTTTTTTACCGTTAACCCAAGAACATCTCTTGCCGCAAGTTGATAGAGATAGAGTTGTTCTTTTTGTTCTTTGGTTAATTGTTTTTCTGATTTTGGAGATCCTGTTTTGTAATCAATAATCTCTACCCCTTCTTCAAAACGATCAATGCGATCAATTCTTCCTTTGAAAACAGCTCCCGCAATTTTTAGGGTAAAAGGTTGCTCAAGAAAAAGTGGGTAAGGCACTTTTTGAGAGAGAAGATGATCATAAGTACGTAAGCTCTCTACACCTTTTTTTCGATACTCTTCCCGTTGATGATCATTCTGATACCATTCATCTTCCCAGTGTGCTTTGTACATTTCCAATAATTCTTCCAAGGAAACATAAGGAGAACTTTTTTTCTCAGATGAAGTTTCCACAAATACTGTTGTTTGCCCAGCATCACGTCGCTCTATCCATCGTTCAAAATAAGCATGAAGGGTATTGTGAAGTGTTTTTCCATAGGAATAAGTCCATTTTCCAAACAAAGGGATATGAAAAATATGAGCAAATTTATATTGCAATGGACAGGTTTGATAAGCTGCAAGTTGTGTAAAGGAAAAACGTTTTGGAATAGTAAAGACAAGCTCTTCACTCCTTTTTTGTTTCTTTGAATGATCTTCTCTTTCGAGAAAAGAAATAGATTCCTGTAATTTTGTAGAAGGAACTTCATATCCAAGTTCTTGTAAAAACCGAGAAAGTTTCCGTTTTCTTGCTCCTCCATAATCTTCTGCAGACGTGAAAAATAATCCTTGTTTTGCTCGGGTCATGGCCACATAAAAAAGACGGCGTTCTTCTTCCAAATGCCAATCTCCTTCAGAAATTGTTTCTTTCACAAGTCCTTCTGGAACAGGAATGCTGTCACGTTTCATGGAGGTTGGAAAACGACGATCTACAAGATTTACCACAAATACAAAAGGAAATTCTAAACCTTTGGAAGAGTGAATAGTCATGATCTTCACTAATTCAGGACCTGCATCAGGATCAAATGAAAGAGCCCCTTCTTCTCCAGCTTGCAATTCTTCTGCAAACTCAGAAAGAAAATTTCGAAGTACCGGATGATCGTGTCGTGCTTCAAAACTTCGAAAACGTTCATAAAATTGTTGAAGATAAAGAAAGTTTTCTTGTTTTGATCGCTCAGACTGTTCATTAAGATAGGATAAATATCCTGTTTCTTTAATGACCTGTAAATACACTTCTGATCCTCGTGATTGACGTGTTGCTGTTTGCAAACGCTCAAACACAGAAAAAATATCTTCAATCCTTTGTGCTTCTTGAGTAGAAATATCAGGAACCATTCGTATCTTCTGACAAATTTCAAAAAGTGTTTTTCCTTGTTTTTGTGCCTCATACCCAAGCTGAGCTAATGTGGCCATATCAATCGCGTACATTTCATGAGCTAAAACACGATAAAGACTTGGGCTATCGAAAGGATTATCTAAAACTCGCAAATAAGCTAAAAGATCGAGAATCACTGTTTTTCGATACAAACCTCGCAGAGCTAAAAATTGATAAGGAATATCTGCTCGATCCATTGCTTGTAAAAAAGGAATAGCTCCGTCGTTTGAACGAACAAGAATAGCAAAATCATTCCATGTCTTTTCTGGGTCTTCTTGTTTAAGTGTCAAAATTTTCTGTGCTACCGCACTTGCCTCTTCTCCCAATGTTGAACAATGAATGTGTTCAATGATCCCCTCTTTCTCAGAAGCTGATTGTAATTTTTTGCACAACCCTCCTTTAACCTGAACTTCAAGACGATTCGGATTATTCTGTTGAATAAACTCGTAAGCATGATCTAAAATTGATTGACTTGATCGATAATTTTTCACAAGGACAATTTTTTTTGCCTCTGGATAATCTTTTTCAAATTCAAGAAGATTTGCTAATGAAGCTCCTCTAAACTTATAAATTGATTGATCATCATCTCCCACAATCGTGAGATTATTTTTTGGTGTAGCAATCAATTTAATCAGTTCATATTGAGCTTGGTTCGTATCTTGAAATTCATCAACAAGAAGATAAGTATATTGCTCTCGAATCTGTTTTAAAATATTTGGACGTTTGGTAAGTAAATGAAGAGTATAAAGATGAAGATCACCAAAATCGAGACAATCATTTTCAAGAAGAATTTGTTGATACGTATGATAGGCATGTGCAAGTTCATCTAAACGAGCGATTTCCATGGTTGCCTCATTATTGCTAATAGAAGCGTCTAAATTTGCTCGCTGTTGTTCAACAAAAGCTAAATAATCATCAGAAGGCACTGCTCCATCCTTGAGTCGAGAAAAATGGGTAAGTAAAGAACGAATGTGTTTTGTCGGATTCCCAAGAGGCCGATAATACTCTAAAGAAAATCGATCAAAATTTTGACGTGTAAGAAGCCACGCCTCTAATTCGTTCACAAGTGTAAAATCACGAGGAAGACCAATTTCGACCCCATACTCTCGCAATAATTTTTCACAAAATGCGTGAAAAGTTGAAATTTGAAGATTGATGTACCCATAAGGCAAGAGTTGATCAACACGCTCTTCCATCTCCCCTGCGGCTTTATCTGTAAACGTTAAAGCAAGAATATTTTCAGGTTTTGCGAACCCTTGTTCAATAAGCCAAGCAATTCTTCTAGTAATCACCATGGTTTTCCCTGTCCCTGCTCCGGCGATAATCATTAAAGGTCCTTCCTTATGTGAAGTTGCTTCTTTTTGTTCTTGATTAAGCGTTGAAAGTAAATTGCTTTCCATAATGAACTTATTATACAAGGTCCCCTCTTTTCAAACAAAAAACCCTTGCCTAAGGCAAGGGGGATAGACGCTGATAATACTGCTCTTGATGAACACAGTAAGCTTCCAACCTTTTCGCAAACATCTCGACAGGTTCATCGCCATAGTACCAAGCAAGCAACTCCTGCTCAGTATATGAAGAAATGAATGCCTGCAATTCTTCTCCATGCAATCCAATACTCTCTTCGAAACTGAATGAATCGTACGATTCGCTCGCCATTTCTTTCCAAGGAGGACGATAGTCGCCATCCTCTTCATCAACCTCACATTCGTTTGCATAGGCGACTTCTCGTTCCAAAACTTCCAAAACAAGCATCATTTTTCTCCATAATTCGTTCCCAATCTTTTGCAAAAACGCCTGATATTCACTGTGGGAAAGATAACGATCTGCATCGCGCTCACTCCAAATTTCCGCAATCACTGTTGAAATCCAGTAGGCACGTACACGAGGTTCGCAGAGAATCGTTTGAACTTCTCCAGCTTCAAGACAAAGAAATGCACGAACAATAGAACGAATTTCATCAACACCTTCATCCCGCTCCGCACATTCCAAAAGCCATTTTTTCAATTCTTCAGGAGGAATCTTAGAAGCGTATTCATCAACCACATGAACATCCAAAACAAATACCCCATCTTCACGAAACACTTGAAATACTTCATTAGTCAATTCAACGCTCCGCAAAAAAAGATCCAGATAAGGACGACGTTCACTTTGAGGAATTCGAGAAAGAGCTCGTGCAAGAAGACCGGAAGGCAAAACTTCACTGACAAGCATCTGACGATATTCACTCAAACTCACTTCAGACCAGACAATTGCCGCAAAAATTGTTTCGCGCAATTTTTCATTTTTGGGCAAATGTACTTGTGTGGAAAGCTCTAAATCAAGAGCCTCCCCCATAGCAAGTTGAAGGGCATCTTCTTCACTAATGGTCAACTGATCATGAGGAAGTGAGATAAACGCCCGAACATGCATGTAGACATCGATTTGACAATCCCATCCCCTTGCTTCCTCAACTCGTGTTCTTACGTACTGCAGGGATTGCTCTCGCGTCAACACAGAAACTTTTGGACACAAAAACTGAAAACGTGCTTCAAAACGGATCATGACCTCATCAGTACTCGATGCCTGAAGATGCACAAGTGCTTCAACATATTCACTTGCAAGCAAATAGACTCGATCCACTGGCTTATCCAAACAAGCAAAAAGCATCTGTGTACTGAGCCATCCTTCTGCCATAGTATCTGGTCCATACCCAGCACCCCCATGTCTCTCAATCTCCAAAACATCTTTTGGCATTCCTTCCAAACGAATGGGAAGCTCACGAAATGCCTGAATTCTTTGCTCGCATGCTGAAAGCAGGGTTTCAATTCCTGTTAGCCACGTACGTATTTCTTGTTCGCTCTTCAAAGAAGGAAACCCAATCTTTTCCAAGGAAACTATATTTCTAAGCGGATTATGCAATGTGGGAAAGGTACGTACAACGGAAGTCAAAGGGAGATATCTTCCACGATACCGAATCCCATTACGCTGATACAAATGTTCTGTACGTTCATTCAGTTCATTAATGCGTTCAAAAGCCGCCTGCTCTAACTTCACGAAAAAGAGAGCACTCGCAAACTGCCACAAGGAATCCCAGGATCCAAACTCAGGAATTGCTTGACCACGAAGGGCTTGTTGGAAAAAATGGGATTCCTTATTCTGAATCAGTAACTTAAGTGCTGCACCTGGTACTTTCATTCCAGGGCGCAAACCATGCACCTGAATAACCTGTTGTACGGCTTCTGTTACTTCATGCAAATAAGCTTCTGCTGCTTCTTGCATGCTGGTATAGCGCGAAACAAGTCCAACTTCAATCACTGAATCAATTTCAAGAAAAACTTGATAAACTTGATCTTCTGTATGAAAAGGTAATTGGCGATCTTGAGCTACACGCATGGCGTAAAGATACAACCCACTACAAATATCATTAATCGCAGGATGACCTTCCCAACGCACAGAATGACGATTTGTACATACTTCTGGACGCAAATGCAGTTCTTGTACCATGGCAAAAAAACCTTCAAAAGCTGTCGGAGACAAAACTTCTGGCAAAGCCTCTGGTGGCTTCTCGAGAACGAGAAGCACTGTATTGGAAAGAGCAAGAGGTTCCATGTGAATTTCCTCCAGTGTGATGGGTTCAATCTCTTCAAGAATAAGGTGATATTCTTAAAGAAAAGAAAACCTACAACACTTTTTCCTCAATAAACGAACAAAGAGAAAAAAACACCCGACCGGCTAACGTCACCGGCCGGGTCGCAATTCCCCGAAACTGTTATCGAAGAGCTCCAAGCAAATCTTCAAGCTCCCGCTTCTCAGCATCCTTCAAAGGCACCACAGTAGTGCCCTCTTCCTGCCGATCTGCAAGAATCTTCTTCCGAAGTATTTCTGTCTCAGTCAAACTCACAACAAGATAGTCTACTCCTCGATTAAGCAGTCCGCGCAATTCTTCAGCCCCATCTACCTCATCAATCCCAAAGGGAACAAGAATCGCGGCAGAATGAGGACTTCCATCAAATTCCTCATTATGATATCGATCTTCCAAATCTACTTCCTTGACCATGCTCACATGACCATTGTGAACTTGACGCCGATCAAGCTCAAGACCAGTCTTGTGACGCTCCAGCCGCAAAATCGGACGAAGATCCTCTTCATTCATGACAAAAAGAGCAAGCAGAAGACGCTCACGCATGGTGACTCCATCCGGAGTTTCCCAATCAAGAAAATCTTCATAGTCAGGTCGGGTTCTGATATGCTCTGTCCAGCTAAGAAAAACGTCAGCCGCTGAATCAGGATTCTCTGCAAGTTCTTGCAGAAGGGCCAAAATGATGATCTCCAAATCTACAATCTGGACTGTTGCAGAGAACCAATCCCCGCGATCCCGAAGAATCTCCACGAGCTGATCAAGGGTCAAACCCCGATGCATCAGATCGGCCGCATGCTTATCATCTCCAAACTTGGCAATGAAGTCCTCGAGGGCATTCCCCTGATCACGAACCGTCAAAGCCCCTTCACCCTTCTTTCCAATCACAGCCAGTTCTGTCGTCGCTTCATGCAAATGTTGTGTCGAAACCGTCAGGAAAGGAAGGATAGAAGCATCCTTGCTCACTTCCCAAAGAATTCGTGCCAAATGGCAATACAGATTCTGACTTCGAGTACTCTCTGTCTTCAGCAGGTCACTCAACAACTTGGCTGCCTCAGGATCCTTACTCATGAGCGGAATGTTCTTGTCTCCAAGAGCTGTAGAAAGCGTTTTTCGATCCTCAATCCATCGAGGATCAAAATTCGGAGCAAGCCCTACAAGAGAAGAAAGCTGAGCCGCAAGCATGCCAGGTTCAGTCTGCATAAACTCCACGATCTGTTCAGCTCCCATGGCGAGAAGCTGACGGGCATTAGAAATACGAGTATCCACCTGCCCCTGATCTCGAACCAGAGAACTAAACATGGCATGGAAATTCTGAAGCTGTGCAGTGAGAAAAGATTCCTTCATGGCGTCAACCTCTTTTTGTTCGGGTTGTGAGGAACGTGTGTCACTTGAGACTCCAAGGACAACGTTTTACCCTACAGAAATTACTGATTTTTGTCAATAAAAAAAGCCCCTGCTGTTGCAGAAGCTCCAATTTCAGGGCTTTTCCTTCTTTTCGATCAAAAGAACAAAAAGATCTCCGGCCTCTCCTCCTAAATACCCAGGTTCTCCCAAATGTGCCATTCGTGCAAGACGATGTCCTACAGGAACAGACAAACAGATCTCTTGCGCTTCACGTCCATGCATCGCAGGAATCACCACCCACACACGTCCCCCATCTGTCAAAATCTTTGATGGAACTTCTCGTACTATCACTAAATGTTTTCCGGGTTTTGAACTTGATTGTGCGGTTTCACGCAGTCGCTCACTTGTCCGAATCGCAGAAGGATGACGTTTGAACAAATCTGAAGGAGATCGAATAAGTTCTTGCTTTCCATCATAAACACGTCGTCTTACAGGATGGGATAGAACCCCATAGGCTTCCACAATTTCTTGAAATCTCATCTGTGCTTCAGGATCGTGATTCCGATCAGGATGATATTGCAAAGACAAAGCACGAAAGGCTTGTTTAAGCTCTTGAGGGGTCGCATTACGGCTCACCCCAAGAACCTCATAGAGAGTCTGGGGTGTGTCCATGGTTTGACCTCCTAGGAAAAGAACGAGCAAGGAAGCTTACGTGCTGAATAAAAAAATGTCAAGATTTCGTTCTTATTTCGTCCTTATTTTCCTTCTTGTGCATGTTTTATCAAACTGTTTGTTCCTATGCTCACAAACCACAGCAATAAGGCAGCAAGAAGAGCAGGAATAAAACCTTCCACGACAAATCCATCCACTATTGTGCTCACGAGCCAAATCATTAAAGCATTTAAAATAAACGTAAACAATCCAAGGGTCATGATCGTTACGGGAAGAGTCAAAATGAAAAGAAGGGGTCTCACAATCGCATTAACAAGACCAAGAACAAAGGCTGCAAGCAGAGCATATCCAAAACTTTCTACAGAAAAACCTGGAACAACAAGGGTAATTAACATCAATGCAATAGCATTAATGATCCATCGAAAAATGATTGGCATCATACAGAAAGATCAAAAGTTTTTTTAATTTCTTTCACTTTATTTTCTACTTCAGATAATTTTTTTTGCAACGCTTGTGCGAGTGCTAATCCCTGTTCAAACTTCTGAAGTCCAACATCAAGATCAAGACTTTCTTGAGTTTCAAACCATTGAGTAATTTCTTCTAACTCTTTAAATGCTTTTGCGAATTCAAAGAAAGATTTCTTTTTTGAAGGCATAGAATATCACTAAAATAATTTTTGTTTTCCTTTCCCGTTAATACGGAGGACTTCTGCATCAAATGTTCCTTGTGCTAATTGTACGTGAACCTCTCCTCCTTGTTCAAGTTGATCTGTTCTTTTTAACAATAATCCTCCCTGTGTCACGATGCTATAGCCACGCGCAAGGATACGTTTTGGATCCACTTGAAAAAGAAAACGTTGCAAAGCATTAAGACGATCTTGAATGCTTGGAAGCCATGAAACAAAATAATCCTGTAATCTCTCTTGTATAAAGTCTATTCGCTGTCGCTCTCGTTCAAACAAAAAAGACAAAAAATTCACAGATCGTTCAATCGCTTGTTGCTTTGTAAAAATCTCTTGCTGGCACTTTTCTTGAAGACGTTCTGAAAAATAAGAAAGTTCACGTAAAATTTCTGTACGATTTGGCACAATCCGTTCTGCGGCATTTGAAGGTGTGGAAGCACGAACATCAGCAGTAAAATCGCAAAGAGACTCATCACGATCATGTCCGACAGCACAAATCACAGGAATTGCAGATTGAAAAACAACTCGTGCAATTTGTTCATTATTAAAAGCATGAAGATCTTCAAGTCCTCCCCCTCCTCGTGTCAAAACTAAAACATCCGGACGTTCAGATTCAGAAAGTTGATTAAAATATTGAAATGCAGAAAGGATTTCCTCCACAGCAAATTGACCTTGTACATGCACATGAAAGAAATCTACAGTCAATCCTCCCCATCGAGCATTCAAAATACGAATAAAATCTCCATAAGCAGCAGCATCGCGAGAAGTAATGAGTCCAATACGCTGAGGGAATCGAGGAATAGCGCGCTTATGCGAAATAGCAAACAATCCCTCTCCTTCCAACTTTTTTTTCAACATTTCATAAGCTCGACGCAAAGCCCCTTCTCCCACAAGATCAACTTGTTGTACATTCAACTTAAACGTTCCAAATCGCTCATAAACTTTTGGAGAGCCTGTCACGACCACGCGCATCCCATCTTCTAAAGGAATCTTTAATTGCCAAACGGTCATGAAACATTTGAGTACAGCTTGTTCTTTTTCATCTTTCAAATCAAAACTTATCCATTTTTGCTGAGCAATACGAAAATCAGAAACCTCGCCTTCAATAGCGAGATTATTTGTGCTAAAGGTTTCTTGCAAAATTTCATTAACAAAAGAAAGGTAAGCAGAAACGGTAACAATCTGACGTTCGGAAACATCCATGTACTAAGCGATAAAATAAAAAGGTTGATAAAATTGCACGACAAGCCACATCATGAATCCAAGTAAAAGAAAAGAAAAAACCATTTCAAGCCAAACAGAGGTCCCCTCTTTTCTTCCAAAAAGTCCCATTCCTAAAAGAGGAAAAATAACAGATCCTGTAACAACAAAAGCTCCGAGAGAAAACAAGAAAAAAGAAAAAAGAGTAAATGGAGTATGTGTCAAAAAAAGCCAATCATGTAAAACAAACCAAACATAGATGGTTCCATAAGAAATACCTAAACAAATGTGAAGAAGAACAGCAACAAGAAAAACTTCTTCTTTATGCAAACGTCGATGAAAAATTGTTTTTGCTTCCACTAAAATTGGAAGACGTTTCACATTTCCTTTTTCCACAAATTCAAGAACAGCAGCAGGAAGAGAAAAGAAAAAGGCAATTAATCCTCCAATCGATGCACCTAAAAGATAATCCATAAAATAGGTAAAACTCTTTTATAAATTTGGATAGATAACAATAATCACCTTTTGTCCGGTTTCAATAGCCCCTTCATTCCAATCGTGCAGAGCATTCATGATTACTTCAAACGAATAAAGATAGGCTTTTCCCCTTTTAGTTCCGGGATCATTGGTAATAAATCCTTCAGAAGTATATCCACGCAAGACAAGCATGTGGTAACGCGGGCCCGGGGCTGTAAAAAAAGGATTTCCTAATTGTTGGCCCATGGCAGGAACGATTACCGGACGCCCAGAAACAAGATGTTCTTTGATTTCTTCAATGGTTGGGTCAAAAAGTAATTCCACTTTTGTATAACCGTACCAAGCCTTGATAAACTCATCTGCTTGTTGAGCATCCATATCTGGAGAAAATCCTAATTGGTTTTCTTCAAAAGCAACCATGTTCAATAATTCCGTCTCAACAAATGAGGCTTCAAGCAAACCTTCTTCTTCTCCTTGATAGTACGCATGAACCATAAGGATAGACGCTTCTTCACACGCTTCTTGATAGGGCATGTCCCAATTGGCACTTGGAGCTTGAGGAGTGAAAGGCACGGCAAGATTAATGGAAAGAGGTAATGTCTCTATTCTTTCATTAGCTTCCTCATCTTTCTCAATTTCTAAAATGACATTTTCTTCAACAACAGGGGTCTCTTCAACAATAAGAATATTTTTTTCTTCTTCCTCTACTTTCACTACTTCTTCAAACTTAAGAGAAACCGGAAGATCTGTCTGTTCTTGAGAATAAAAGTATGATCGACTCAACCATCCTCCAAGCAATAATAAAAGACTGCCTCCCAATAAAATCAACAAAAATCGTTTCATAGTGTTTATGTGGCGTTCTTTTCTAACCAACTTTTGAGAACATGCGTCGCTCGAACATCATCTTCGTTGTATTCAATAATTTGTTCTAAAAGCAGATCATTTTTTGTACGAAGCCATTCTTCAAACCAAAGGACAGAGTTGGCTCCAGAAGCATCTACGCTCCGCCAAGAAAATCCTAAATAGGTGGCGATATCCTTCAGAGAATAAAAACTTAAAGGAAAAATGACTGCTGGACGAAAGAGATAAAGAAGATCAATCATGTTTCGATCTAAGGCTTCTTGTGCAAGGGAAGAAATACCGTACCGAGCAGCAAATCGATGAACAACCTCTTGTTCAAATAATCCATAATGATAAATAGGTGAATCAAGATGTTGTTCAATAAAGTCTATAAATTCCTCCCACATTTTTGATTCCTCCTCAGGGGTACGTGCAAAAAACTTTTGATATGTGGCTCGTCCATTTTTCACGACTAAAATACCAAACAAATAATCAAAATCACGAAGGGGATCGCTTTCAATATCAAAATACAATTCAATACCTGAATCTGTTTCTGGGAAATCGATAGGATGACGAATCAAATAACGATGATCATGAATAGCAATTGCCTGATCACGTAAAATTTCTAGTCGATCAACACGCATATCTGGAACCAAACGTTCTAGTTCAGAAACAGAAAGAAGGGCAAGTTCACTAATAGTTTTAATTCCTGCATTTATGAGACGTGAGACTTCTTCACGCCAAACACGATTCAACAAGGAAAGTTCATCACATTCATGAGAATGCATTTTACATTCTGAAAACCAAGGAGATTGCCGACATCCAGATGTTAAAAAATGAGGAGGTTCTTTTCCTGCAATTACTTCTTCTATCCTTGAAAGGGTCAGATGATATTCTGCTTCGAAATCTGAAATAACATATTCCAAAATTTTTTTCTCTGGGTTAACGATGTATCCTTGCAAAGGCTTTACCTTCTGAATCCTCTCAAGCAACTCGGCATAAAAACATCCTTGAAACTGATATTCTTCTCTCACTTCACGCGCTCTTTTGATATCTGCGGCAACATAATAATAATCTCCAAAAACTGATTTACCTTCCACGCGTTCGAGAAGATCAGGGTGTCCAACCCAGTGTTGATCAATAAGCACCCCATGATAAATCGTCTGTTTTCCTTCACGCATGAAGGTAAGTGTTTGAAAAAAAGCTTGTTCAGGATCCTCCGCACGCACCTCTCCTAATTCTTCTCGATCAGAAATAAGATCTCGCTCTTTCTCTTCAATCATTCCATCATCGATTAATTTTTCCATTAAAGGATCGTGTGGACGCTTCTCTGGATGATGTGCATCAAAATAAACCCAATGCGGACATTTGAGAAATTGATAAAACGTTTTTTCTGTAATCATGTGTGGCATAGATAAGGATAGTATACATGAAATGTGTGAGGAATTGAATAAAAAAGGTTTTTTCTGTAGGATAGATTTGGTTCTTTCCTCCCCAGACAGCAGGAGACCGTGTGCCTCAACCCCCCGCCCTTTCTCCGCTTTCCGCTCCTTCCATCTCCTCCCCACGTCAGATCATTTTTTCTGGAATCAAAGAGGCATGCGACCCTTTCATGGTTCGTCTCCAAAGTCGTTTTGATCATTTTTTAACCGTACAAAATCTCCCCGATCCTCTTCAACGACTCATTCTTCCTCTTATCCATGCTCTTCGAACACAACAGTGTGAAGAAGAAATGATTGACCATTTTGAATATAGCACTGAAGAAGGAATCCGTGCACGAGTTAATTCGAAACCACTTCAAGAATCACTCGCTTCCTTTTTTCACTGGCAAGAAGACGACCTTTTGGGAAGACTTGATCTTCTCGTTTGGTTTATGAGCTATCACAGGGCAAGAAGAGATCGTGCAACCATGCGATTTAGTTACGAACTTCGTTGTAATGGTCGATTCGATGTGTTTGGAGAAAAAATTCTTCGGTCATGGAATTGTCCGGATTGTGGACACACCATTCCAGGCACGGATGATTGGTGTCGAAATCCTCACTGTGTCTCCCGACACTTATTTGCGTGTTGTACAGGACAAACACCGATTCTAATTGTCATCGAAGGACAAGGAAAAGGTCGAAAACAAAAAAAGCCCTTGGAAGGACTCAAAGCTCTTCATGGACTTCGTATTACAGCATCCTGATCACATCAGGATGTTTTTTATTGATAATTCGCAGGTTCATACACATTTCTTGCATTCCACAATATCCATCCAGAAGATCCCGCATCGCGCGCCCCTTGAATCTCTGCTTCAATAAGTTCTGAAGTATACACAGCTCCAATATCGAAATCTTGAATCCAAGGACGAAAAATAGGTTGAAGTTCCTCTATGGAACCTTTATAAACTCCAGAAGAAAATTTGACACATTCTTCCATTGAACGCTTCACAATTTCATAAGGGTAAAGAGCTGGATTTCCATATCCTTCAAAACCATCAGGAAAATGAGAAGGATAGACCATGGGTGAAATAAAATTCGCAAAAGGAAAGACATCAATCAAACGCTGACCTATATTAAAATCGTCTCCTGACCAACAGGTAATCCCAAATGTATCAAAGGAAACAGGAATCCCCTCTGCTTTCATGGTGCCACCAACACGCTCAAAAAAATGATACATCACTTCATATTTTTCTTCTGAACCATCATACACAGGATAATAAATGGTGCTGATTGATCCATCTGAAGCAAATCGCACATAATCAAACTGTACTTCATCAAAACCTCGTGCATACGCTTCACGTGCAAGAGCAATCGCATAATCAGCAACCTCAGATGCTGATGGATCAACCCATACTGAACCAATATTGTCATACCACAAGCCTCCATCCCCTGTACGTAAGACCACTTCTGGATGAACAAACGCAAAAGCTCTATCACGCATCACTGGAATACGTGCGATACGATAAATTCCTGCCTCAAAAAGTTGTTCAAGCAATGTATCGACATTTTCAATTGCAGGTCTGGTCATCGCATAAGCAGAAAGTGCTTCATTGTGTGGAGTAAAAGCAATCTCTCCATCATCCATCTTCACATCAATCACAACAGCATTCAATCCTGTGTCTTTCATGTAATCCATCAATTCTTTTGCACGCTCGGTTCCTGCTGTATAAGCAGTCCAATAAAGTCCACGGACTTCTTCTGGTGTTTGAAAATGTAAAACAACTTCTGGAATCATTTCCTCTTCTTTTGTAAAAGTCTCTCCCTGAAGAAAAACTACTTTTTGTTTCTGTTCTGTTGGTAAAGGTTTATCTGTAAACGCAAATCCAAAAGTGATCCCTGCGCAGGCGAAGAGAAAAAAGAGGAAAGCACACTGATTTATTTTTCTTTTCATAGCTTCATCGTAGCATGTTTAGAGAAAGTGAGGGAAATTAAAAAACAGCTCACTTTGAAGCTGTTCTTTTTCCTTTTATTCTTTTTCCAAAACGGTTGCTTGATCTTCAACAGTCACAGAAGTCATGACATCTCCAATAGCAATCGCATCAACAACTTCTTGCCCTTCAATCACGCGTCCAAAAATAGTATATGCCTTTGGAAGTGCATAATCTTCAAGCATGATGAAAAATTGTGATCCATTTGTATCAGGTCCGCGATTTGCCATCGCGACAATTCCTTTCTGATAAGAATACTGATCAGAAAGTTCATCTGCAAAAGTATAGCCAGGTCCACCGGTTCCATCTCCGTTTGGATCTCCTCCTTGAATAACGAATCCTTCTACCCTTCGATGAAAGGTCAGCTGATCAAAATAGCCTTGCTGTGTTAAATAAATCATATTTGAAACAGCAAGAGGAGCGGTATTTGCAAAAAGTTCAAACACAATGTCGCCTTTTCCTGTTTGAATACGAATTTGTTTTCCTGCAATTTCTTCTTGTAAAAGAGTACCTGGAAAGGCCAATGTGTCCATAGGAACTTCATTTATATTTATTGTTTCTAAAGAGGTGGTTTCTCCTTCTACAAGCTTGGGAGCAGAACATCCTGTTCCTAAAAACAGAAGAAGAGCAACAGCAACGAGCGGAAAAACATTTTTCATATTATCGATGGACAACACTATCAATACTGACGGGAGCAGCATCACTACTTGATCCTAGAGAAGGAAAAGGAAGCACGCCAGAAAAACTCAAAACCATGGTTGATAACGCAATAATCAAAACAAGACAAATTCCTAAAATGGTATTCACTCCAAGAGGAATATGACTACAACCACTGCAAGAATGAACAAAGACCACATGTTTTCGTACTTCAGCTGGAGCTTCGATAACTTCAGGCTTTTTCTCTTCTACTTTCTTTGGTTGAGATTTTACAACTCCTTTCTTTTTTGGAGTTGTTTTCTTTTTTACTGCAGATTTCTTTTTTGGAGTTGTTTCCTTTTTTTCAACCAAGACTTTTTCTGCCAAAGGACTTGTGGATTTTTTTGCCATATATTTTTCCTCCCACACCGTCATACATTCGTCTTGGGCGTAATCAAGACGAATAAAAAACGATGTTTGAAGCAACCCATCTGGTTGCTCTTATGATGAATAAAAACTTTTGTCATTATAACAAATTTTTTTAGAAAGACAAATTCATTTCATCTCTTGAAAAGTAGAAAAAGATGTCAAAATCATTTTTGCTTGACTCACGATTACATGAAAAACAAAAAGAACGGAGTATCTCCGTCTTTTATAAATGATCCTATCATTCAAAACGTTCTCTCTTTCTATAAACGGTATGAAGGATTTCTTTTTGCCTTTTTTTGGGAAGCTGAGCGATATATTCTTCCATGAATGTTTTAACTTGAGGATTTTCATGAGCACGCCGTATCGCCATCTTGCCATCAATTTTATAAAGACCCGCAATGCGCTTAGCGATAATCCGATTTGTCGTTGGAATCGGTTGTCCTCCCCCTCCAATGCATCCTCCGGGGCAAGCCATAACCTCTACATAATGATAGGCTTCAGGATCTTGTTTTAACTGTTCCATCACAATGTCAACATTCGCTTTAGTTGCACATACTGCTACACGAATTGTTTGTCCATCCAAAATAATCTCTGCTTTTTTCAACCCTTTCATGCCACGGACTTCTTCAAATTCTAATCGTTCTAATTCTTTTCCGTCCATCAAATGCACAGCTGTGCGAAGTGCAGATTCCATCACTCCTCCACTTGCGCCATAAATAGCCGCTGCTCCAGTATAATGTCCAAGTTCATCTGCTTCACTTTTTGCTAAAGAAAGTAGCTCAATTCCTTTTCTTCGAAGTACCGTCGCAAACTCACGTGTTGTCAAAACATGATCAACAGGTTTCATCCCATCAATCAAAAATTTTTCTTGATCGCTTTCATATTTCTTTGAAGTGCAAGGCATGAAAGAAACCGTGACTATTTTTTTCGGATCAATTCCTTCTTTCTCAGCCCACCATGTTTTATAAGCTCCTCCAGAATGCATTTGCGGGGATCGGGAAGTTGTGAGGTGTGCAAGCGTGTCTGGATAATAAAATTCCATACACTTGACCCATCCTGGACAACAAGAAGTGAACATCGGAAGAACACCCTTATTTTTAATGCGATGTACGAGTTCTTCTGCTTCTACCCAAGTGGTAATATCTGCCCCAAAGTTCACATCAAAAATATAATCAAAGCCTAATTGTCGAAGCGCGGTATAACACTCTCCGGTTAATTCTGTTCCCGGTTCTGCTCCAAACTCTTCTCCAATACTACAGCGAATGGATGGAGCCATTTGCGCAATTGTTATGCACTCTGGATCAGCAAGAACTTCAAGCACACGATCAATATGGCTTTGTTCTCGTGCGGCTCCAACAGGACAGTGAACTGTACACTGACCGCAATAAATACAATCTACCTTTTCATTTTCTGTAATGGCTACATGAGTTTTGGCTCCTTTCCCGTCTAATCGTAAAAAACCTACACCAATTTTCTGACACATCTCCACACACTTATTACATCCGATACACAAGTCAGCATCTAATTCTGCTGCAGTCCCAAGTTTATGAAGTGGACATCCGGTTGGTGGTTTTAGATACACCTCAGATTCTATCTGATATTTTCTCATGATCTCTGCACTTTTACAGAAATCTCCTTTCTGACACTTCAAACAAGTTAGCTGATGTTGAGAAAGAAGGAGTTCAAGATTTTTTTTTCGCAAATTGATCACTTCTTTTTCTTCGGAAGAAACAGACATTCCCTCTTTGGCTTTCAAGGAACAAGACGTCACGATTTTTCCTTCGTAAGCAACAAGACAAATGCGACAACTGGCTCCAATGGGTAAATCTTCGTGAAAACAAAAATGTGGAATATTAATCTTGTAATCAAGAGCGACTTTAAGAACACTCTCCCCTGGTTGGCAGGAGCATTTTTTCCCATTGATTTCTATGGTGATGTTTTCTGACATATTTTTTACAGTCCTTCAGTACGTAACCCGGTTACGTACCGCCTAACCCGGTTACGTACTAGAAAATTTATCTGAATATAAATGGACAAAAGGTGTACAGGTTCTTCCTGACCATTCATACAAAAATCTCTCGTAGTCAGTAGGTGAAGCAAATAATTTTTTTGTTTCATTCTCATTAATAATTGGAAGCATCTGTCTCTCCCCTTTATAGGTATGGTGACTTGACCATGGATAGTAATCAAGGACTAATTTTGCTTTATCCCAATCCTGTATCTTTCCTTCTCTCCATCCAAGATTACTTACATCAAGCGCATTAAGATGTATGTATCTAGGCATGTGTTCAAGATGTCCATCTTTTTCAATCAGAACATCCTTAAATCGACCTTCATATAATGTTCCTGACCTCTTGTATTTTTTGTTGAAAAATCTCGAATAACCTTGCAAAACACGTTTCATGAATTTTGAAATTCCATCATCTGTCTCTTGCCGAACGAATAAATGGAAATGATTTGACATCAAACAGAAACTAAGAATTGACACAAAAGGTTCTCGATCAACTTCAAATATTTCATGACCGGATAACAAACAGGTTCTTGTCAATAAATCTCCTTTTTCATGCTTATAATGTCTATCATTAAATAAATACAATGACTCATAAAACCTCTGAAAATCTCGCTCACAAAGAAAAATATCTCGTTTGTCTGTGCCACGATTAAAAATATGATAATATGCTCCATTAACAAATTCAGTTTTTCTCATAATATATCCAGTACGTAACCCGGTTACGTACCGCCTAACCCGGTTACGTACTATTACGTACTTAGGAGATCTTCAAAATATTTTTTCGATAACTTTTGACAGGGGTGGCAACAGAACGACCCAGAGCACAAAATGAAGTCTTTTCCATGACCTCAATAATCTCCATTACCTTGTTCCAAGGAACTTCCTCCTCCCCCTTCAACATTTCAGACAAGTTATAGCTCCCCATCTTGCACGGTGTGCATTTACCACAACTTTCTGTTGCATAAAAATCAAACCATTTTTTCAACAGTGTGAGAGGCTCTAATCCTAATGGATAAATTTCGATCGATCCTGCGCCAATCATGGGTTGATGATCTAACTGATCGCTTGCTAAAACGAGTCCACTTATACTTCCACCAATCTGCACAAAATAATCGAACAAAGGTACCATCTCTATTTCTTCAAGAATTTGCATCACACTCCAATGTGCTGGCAAATGATGAACAGATCGCTTTTGTTCTCCTTCACTAACACAATAAAATCGTTTGTGCTCATACGCACTATCAGCCACTGAAGCAATATCAAACAATGTTTCTACATTGTGAATAAGTGTGGGCATGCCGAAAAGTCCTGCATCAGAAGGATAGGGAGGTTTGAGACGTGGCTCTGTTCGTCTTCCTTCAATTGCTTCCAAAAGAGCTGTTTCTTCTCCACCAATATAACTTGGCTCTTCTTTATAAAATGTTATCGTGTATCCGTCCTTTTTGTATTGGCGCACTAAATACTCAGCTTGTTCTTTAACACGCTCATAATACGTTTGATTAAAATTAAAATAGGCCTCCCCAGTATCCAAAAAATCCATGGCACATTTCAAACCTTTGAAGACTTGTTCAAGATGATGTTCCAAAATATGAATATCCTTAAAAAGCCCAAGCTCGCCTTCGCTTGCATTACAAATCACATATTTCTTATCACCCGTAGCATTCTTCACTCCTTCCCATTTTTTCCATGTGGGAAATTCCGCTCCTCCACGACCAACAAGTCCAGCTTCTTTTATTTGTTCTAAAAGAGTACTCATATTTTTTTAATGCCACGTAAGAAGAAAAAAGCAATCAACCCCCCAAGAAGAGCCGTGATGAATTGTGGGTACCCCATCATGATTGCAAGCTTTGCAACAAGTCCTTCACTCAACAATGATTTCATGAGCAAGGTGACAGTACTAGAGAGAAAAGCAAACTTTACTAATCCTCCTATGATGACGCCAATTGCAAATCTCTTCACACCAATGTAATAAAATAATGCGACAAAAATCGCATTGCTGATCATAATAAATGGCACCATGGGAGCAAGAGGGAGTGGAAGAAGTCCTGAGCTTAATGCAACTGTACTGGGAATAATACCGATCATCACTGCTTCAAAAGGTCCAAGTAAGACAACTGCGATAAGAAGTATGGCATTCACCAAAGGACCAGTAATATATTGTGAGTGAAGAAAGGAAGGAACGACTACTGAAATAGCAAGTAAGGAAGTGAAAATAAAAACTTTACTTTGAGCAATAACAGAGGTCAGGACAAGCACTTTTGTTTTGGTCATAATCAAATCAAAAAAGAATAATTTTATTGTACCGTAAATCATCAAATAAATCGATAAAAATGTAAGAAAGAAGCTTGAGGGGCGTTGACAAAACTTTCCTTTTTTGGCAAACTCTTTCCTTGTTCTTTTTATCAAGGTGTCTTTTCCCCACGAGGTGTTCATGTCCCAACCTTTCTCGGAACAAGTGCGATCACACGCAAAGCTTCCAAAAGGTTCTGTCCATTTTTTCGTTACCCTTCTTTGGTATGCTACAGGCACAGAACTCCTTTTGCTTTCGCTTTATGAACACTACACGGAAGCCAATCTTCTTTGGACAATCCTTTTTCCTTACTTTTTCCTTTCTCTCTTGCTAACAGGTTATGCGCTTGTTCGCCATTCCTATCCTCTTTTGCGCCCGCTTGCGTACCTAAAAGAGTACCAAGGGAAAAATCTCAAAGAGATATGGATTACGGTTTGGGATCGCACTTTTGTTGGTGATGGAATCAAACAAGCGATTTTTTCAGGCTCACTTTTGACAACCGTTTCAACAGAATACAGGAACACCCTAAGAGCAACTACTTATCCTCCTGAACAAATGCTTGAACAAGAAGCCGAATTTCTCCTTTCTGTACATGTAGGATCTCTTGAGGACGAATGGGAAGCACACATCTATGCATGGCTTTCTTGGAAAAAGATGTACGAGCGCACTTTGAGGAATTGGAAGATTGTTCTTATCCCATCAGAAGGAGAAACAGCACATCAAGTTTTCTGTCGTCTTATGGATGAGGATGGACAAACACTCTTTCTGAGTCTGCACGATCTTTTTGCTTGGCTACAAGGACGCGAATGTATTGATCAGCGAGAAACACAAACGTGGATTCAATCACTCCAAGGATTTGTAAAGGTAAACGCTAATCTCATCCGCACAATCCATACTCAAGAAAGTGCCATTGAATTTGCGCGTTCAGACGCTGAAGCACAAATAAAAAGTCAAAAAGAAGAGCGACTCAAATATCTGAACATTCTGATCGAGCTTGCAATCTGGCTGAATGAGATGTCTTCTTCGACTCCGGAAATGCTACAAAAACAAAAGGATCTTCTTGAACTTTTGCGCCGTGAAATTACAGAAGATAATCCTCTCTACGAGGAAATGGAGAATCGTCTTTCTAGACTCCGCCTTGTTTAACAACCGCTTGTAAAAGCGGTTTTTTCATATGCCCTCTGTTTAAAAACAGGCCGTAAGCCTGTTCTATTTTTTTTGAATTTCTGCTTCCCAAGGAAATCCGATTCTTCCAAAATGTCCGTAAACAGCTGTTTGTTGATAAATCGGTTGTCGTAAATCTAATCGTTCAATAATCGCTTCTGGTCGAAAATCAAACTCTTTTTTAATCACATTTGTTAAATCAAGCCGTGCTCCTTGCGATTTTGTGGTGACCCCCTGAACTTTCAAATGAACAGGTTCAGAATGTCCGATTGTGTAAGCAACATTTACCAGAGCGCTTGACGCTAATTCTTGTTCAACTAAATAACGTGCAGCATACCGTGTCATATACGCAGCTGCTCGTTCAATTTTTGCTGGATCCTTTCCAGAAAGAGTTCCATCCCCATGAGGAATAAGCGCTCCATACATATCTACGGCAAGTTTTCTTCCATTTGCGCCAGAGTCTGCAGAAAATCCATTTACGGTAAAAGTTCCGATAGGGTTAATGTAAATCTTCACCCCATCTTCACCGACCACGGGCACAATCACACGTTCTAAAATAGCAGACTGCACATGCTTAAGTTCCATTTCTTTTTCATGAGACGCTAACACGGTCACGGCAAGGACTTTCTCTTGCTTCATCACGATCTGAACTTTTCCATCTGGCTTTAACCATCCAAATGCTAAATCTGTTTTTCGTAAATCATCCAATCGACGAGCCATGTGATGTGCGTAGACAAGTGCGCGTGGTAATTGCTCACGTGTCTCAGAAGTCGCATACCCATTCACAATCACACTGTCTGTAGGAGTCAAATTACCTGCTCTTTTCATTTCTTCTGTTTGTCCTTCAATGTTTACGAACACTTCAATATCATCATGATAACCAATCTGCTTATACACACGCTTTGCCAGTTCAGAAATATCAAAATCTGCTTTTGAAGTAACTTCTCCTCCAATCATCATCATGCCATGAGAACCCAAAACACTCAGATCAACAGAAGCTTCTGGATCACGACGAAGGTATTCATCCACAATTGCATCAGCAATTTGATCGCAAATTTTGTCAGGATGTCCTGCTAAAACGGATTCTACGGCTTTTGGCATAATAAAATAAGGAAGGAATCGGCTTGAACAGTAACAAAAAAAGGGGTTCCGAGCAAGACAAAAAGGTTATCCACACCAAAGGCTTGTGTTCGGTCTTTGTTCGGTCTACAATACGAACAGAAACCGAACACAAATATTTATGACAAATCTTACCAAAAAACAATCAGAAGTGCTTGAAATCATACGTTCTTATTTTTTCGAACATGGCTATGCTCCAAGTTATCGTGAAATTGCTGAAGAACTTGGGCTCTCCTCCCCTGCGACCATCCATCAACATGTCAAAGCCCTTTTAGAAAAAGAAGCAATTCGCATGGGTGAAGATGGTGAAGCGCGCTCTATTGAACTTATACATCCTGAAGAAAATCTTTCTACAGAATATGCCATCCTTCTTCCCTTGTCTGGACTTATCACAGCCGGTGTTCCTATTGAAGCCGTGGAAGATAATGAAACCATGGCCGTGCCAGCGCAATTTGTGGTGGATGGAGCGAATTCCTTTGTTCTTCGCGTAAAAGGAAAATCCATGATCGAAGATGGTATCTATGATGGAGATTATGTCGTTGTAGAACGTAATCCCTCTCCACAAAATGGCGAGGTAGTTGTGGCTTTGCTTGATAATGCCTATGCCACACTTAAACGATTTTACCGAGAAACAAATCGCATCCGACTTCAACCAGCAAACTCCACAATGAATCCTATTTATGTGAAAGATTGTATTATTCAGGGAGTCGTGCGAGCGGTGATTAGAAAATTTCAACCTGTCTAAAAAAAAGAACGCTGTTGTCCAGCAAGACTAAAGACAGCGTCCTTCCCAAACATCCAGAACCGAAATCCTAGACGTCTTTTGTATTGTAACGATTTTTTTCAAAAATGAACAATCTCCTTCTTTAACTCTTTTGATCAACTTTATGTCCACCCTCACTCTTCGCCATTACCCTCTTACTCTTTCTTGGATCGCAAACCGCCGCGATCAACAAATCGACAAAGCGATTCGTCGCGTTAAAATTCGTACAAGTCGAAGACATTTCAGACAGCAAATTCGTGGTTTTCTTTCAACAATAGAAATTCGACGTAAACCAGATTGTCTTTCTTAATATGCATGAATTTATCAACGATCCTATTGATGTTTTGGTTTCCTTTTCTCAGAATCGAATCATTCCAAAACAATTCAATTGGAATCAAAAAACCTACCAAATCAAAACCGTCAATCTTGTTCATACAGCAAGAGAAGGTACAAAGAAAATATTTTTCTTTTCTGTTTCAGATCTCACAAACTATTTCAAATTACGTCTGGACACAGAATTTCTTGAATGGCAACTGGTAGAACTTTATACGGATGGATAAAAAACGCGCTAATCAGCACGCTCGAACAAAAAATACGAGATAAAAATGCTTCATTTCCACAAGACGGCATCTTCTTTGCTTCTTTTCATCGATCTTGTTTTACAATTTTTTCCTTCAAATTTTCATTCAATTTTCTATGTCGCGAATCATCATGCATGTTGACATGAACTCTTACTTTGCTTCTGTAGAACAACAAGCAAATCCATTTTTAAGAGGGAGACCAATTGGTGTGACAGGCAAAGCACAGGTAGCTGAAACAGGAAAAGCTTCCAGAGGCATTGTGGTAGCAGCCTCAATTGAAGCCAAACAACAAGGAATTAAAACAGCTATGTCGACTTGGGAAGCAAAGCACCTTTGTCCTTCTCTTCTCTTTGTACAAGGAGATCCAGAAAAATATGCAGAAATCACACATCGATTCAATGTTCTTTTTCATGAGTTCACGGATTTTGTAGAAATGTTCAGTGTGGATGAATCTTTTCTCGATGTAACAGAAGAAGCAAAAGATTTCTTTGGTGCGATTATCATGGCACAAATGATCAAACAACGATTAAAAGAAGAATGTGGAGAACGCATCACTTGTTCAATTGGAATTGGAGTAAATAAACTCATGGCAAAACTTGCCTCTGATCATATGAAACCCGATGGTCTTGTTGTTGTGAAGCCAAGTGAAGAATGTGCTTTTTTAGATCAATGTGTTCTTTCTGATGTGTGTGGAATCGGCTATCACCGGAAAGAACAATTACAAAATCTTGGTATTTTTACTTTTAAACGATTGCGTGAATACCCTCTTGATCGTCTTATTCAAGAATTTAAATCTGTTGGCTATTGGCTACATGAAGCTGCCTATGGTCGTGGAGATAATCAAGTTATCCCATATGAATCAGAACCAAAATCTATTGGACATTCTTACACCCTTTCAAAAGATACGACAGATAAAGAAGTAATGAAACACACCCTCTTGGGTCTGGCAGATAAAGTCGCTTGGCGTTTACGACGCGACGGCTATCAAGCAAAGCTTGTTCGTGTTTATATTCGCTTTGGTGATTTTTCTGGATTTGGAAAAGAAAAACGTTTTGAACAACCTCTTACAGATGGGCTTGCTTTGTTTAAAAATGCATGGCCTCTTATCAAGCACCTTACACATAATCCCGTACGCTTATTAGGAATTAGCGTAGGAGCATTGATGAAAGGACCAGAGCAACCTTCTTTATTTAAAAAAGAACGGAAGGTTTCTTCTGTCCTTTGTGCTCTTGATCATCTCCAAACTCGTTATGGTTCCAACTCTTGGACACGCGCCTCTTTGCTAGGAGTTCATTTTCAGGCACGTTCTAGTGGATTTCATTTTGATCAGGAATAAAATTGTTACTCTCCAAACTCTCCTTCAGCAATATGCTCTCCAGGATCTCTATTTCCATCTCTTGGCTCTAAAGTAATAATCACTTGCGTATAATTTTGATAGTCCTCTTCTTCTCTTCCTTCCCACTCAAGGACAAATTCTCCTTCTTCATTTGTTATCATTTCTCCCATGGAAAAATAATCATAAGGAATCTTTCGCACTAACCAACCTTCGTAAAAAAATGTTTCACGATCAATTTCTGGTAAATCTGTTTTTATATGGCAATAGTAATGATCATCTTTCTCTCCTCGTTTCGCTACTCCCAAAGATTCACTTGTTGAAAGAAGGTAAATTTCTGCTTCTCGACTCTCTGTATCAATCCCCTCTGAAATAGCATGAAGTGAAACGGAATCCGGGGTCAAAATATCAGCAATTGAATCAACAAGCACTTTATCTTCTTCTTCATGAGAAGTTCGAAAATGATAAACGGAAAAACAAAAAAGGCTCAGTAAAATAATAACGATCGCTCCTGTACCAAAAATCGATCCATAACGTCGCTTGCGTCTTATTGTGCGTCTTCGATGAGGAAACATAAATCTATCCTATTATAACTCATCAACACCTCGAAGAAAACTTCCGGGACTTGATTTTGAAATTCTTTCTCCAAGGTCGTCAAGAACAATAATAGGATCATCATTTCGTCTCCATGCAGACGTATGAGAAGGTTCTGAAATTGTTTTAATTTTTACTTCCTCAAGAAGTGATTTTGGGATTTCTTGAAGAAAAAGAGAAGGTTGATTATAAGAAAGACTGTCATACCCGGATGTAATCGGATATGTATAAAACAACTGTTTTCGTGCGCGAGTGGTAGCTACATAAAATAAGCGACGCTCTTCTTCGAGCCCTCCCTTTTCTTGAAGGGCGCGAGGATTAGGAAACTTATTATCTGTTAAATGCATTAAAAAAACCGCATCCCATTCAAGTCCTTTTGCTTGATGAATTGTGGAAAGGATCATCTTTTCCTCACTAAATGTTGTGGTCTGTTCCTTTTCAACTCCATAATTCTCTGTCAGAGAAACCTCATCTAAAAATTTGTGGAGATCTTTGTACCCCTCTGCAAAAACAGCAAACTGCTCAAGATCATCAAGACGATCTGCACTATCAGGATATTCTGCCGTAAGATAATCGCGATAAGAACCAGAGATGATTTCACGAATCATTTTTCCGGGTAATCGCTCTCCTACAAGAGCTTTTTTCACTGTCACACAACTTTGTTGCCAACCAAATACTGCACGCGATCCAACCTTGACTTCTTTTTTTATTGCTTCATCAATCGTTTCTGCAGATTGAATTTGCTGCACAATCTTGCCTGCCGTAACCAGACCAATCCCAGGAAAAAGGCCAAGGACACGCATCCATGCTGTTTCATCTTTCGAATTTGCAATGATGCGTAAAAAAGAAACAACATCCTTAACATGTGCGCGCTCAAAGAACTTCATTCCTCCTCGGTACTCATACGGAATATCCCTTCTCATCAGTTCGAACTCAAGATTTTGAGAATGAAAAGCCGCACGAAACAACACAGCGATCTCACACATTGATATCCCTTCCTTACGTAAACGCATAACCTGCTCGGCAATATACTGTGCTTCTTGAGATGCTGTTGCAGCAGGGACAAACAAGGGTTTTTCGCAAGAAGGACAAAATGATTCCAAAGTTTTTTTAAATTGATGCATATTCTGTTGAATGCTCCTGTTTGCAACTGCGAGAATTTCTGGAGCAGAACGATAGTTTGTCGTAAGGTGGTAAACAGAAGTTTCTTGATGTTGATTGGGAAACCGTAAAATATTTTTAATTTCTGCAGCTCGGAAAGAATAAATGCTCTGAGCATCATCTCCAACTACTAATATATTTCCATGAATGCTAGCAAGTTGATGCACAATATCCGCTTGAATCACATTCGTATCCTGATATTCATCAACCAAAATATACTGAAATTGATTGGCAAGACGTTCACGAATCATGGGGTTTTGAAAAAGAAGATGACGAAGAAGAATCAGCAGATCATCAAAATCCATGGAATCCGCCTGACGTTTGCGTGCTTCATACAGTTCTCCAATCCTTTCAATAGTTGGAATGAGATCAGAAAACTGTTGATAACGACTTTCTAACACTTTTGAAAGAGGAAGACTGGCGTTTCGGGCGTAGCTAATCATGGATTGTAGATTTGCTGGAGAAGGAAACCGACGACTTGTCGTGTCGACTTTCAATTCTTTAAGACAAATTTTGATCAAACTTTTTGCATCCTCTTGATCTAAAATCGTAAAGTTAGAGGTATGCCCTACTTCACTGGCATGCTGACGTAAAAGACGATTCGCAATAGAATGAAACGTTCCACCCCAAAGCCCTTGAGGAAAAGCATGAAGTAAGCCCTCTACACGATTCAACATTTCTTTTGCTGCTTTATTCGTAAAAGTGACAAGGAGGATATTTTCTGGTGCAACCCCACTTTCAATCAAATATGCAACACGGTAAGTAATTGTTCGTGTTTTTCCAGATCCAGCTCCAGCTAAAACTAAACACGGCCCGTTTCCATTTGTCACCACTTTGAACTGTTCATTATTCAGTTCTTTTTGATAGTCTATCTTACTTTTTGAGAGATCAACGGTCTGTGTCAGAAAAAATTCTTTCATAGTGAGAACATGATAACACATCGCCCCTGCGACTTGCCATGAATAAAAAACCAGCCCTTTTAGGCTGGAATCCATACGGAAAAAGATCAGGGATAAAGAGGGATAAAGAGAATGTCAACGGGATAAAGAGAAAACTCGCCATTTAGGCGAGTTAAACTGCGCGGAATTGATCACGCAAAAGAAGAAGTCGTTGATAGGTTGGAAGGTTTTGTTCTGTTAATTTCAGGATTTGATCCCAAAGAAGATCTGGAATGCAAGAAGAAATGCAATGCAGAAAATTATTCCCAATTTGTACATCGACGGTCATTCGCTTCTGTTCAGGTTCTCGTACACGTCCAAAAATGGGATACACGGCAAGGCTTCCAAAAGCAAAACAGTAAACACGCATACGCATCAGATCAAAAAGTAAAAGCGCTTGCAGCGTGTGAACAATAATAATGTTCTCCCCTGTCCAATCAACAAATTCATAGCGGATGAAGTCATAAAGCCCAATCACCCGCTCTCGATGCCCAGAAGCACCAATGTGAACGATGGGGTTTATCATGACATTCTTCCTTTCAAAGAACTACTCCTATGATAACAAAAATCTATCTGTTTTTCCCAGACCGGTTGTTCTCTACTATTACTTCGCAAGTGTCTCCTGCCAAGCCTCGAAAACATCTGGATAGGTAGTGGCAACCTCTTCTAATCGAGTAGATAATTTCTCCACATCTCCATCTCGATTAAATTCTTGAAGTATCTCATCAATGGCTTTTGTACTTTCCTCATGTTCCCCTCCCTCTTTTGTTCTATTCCTTGTCACATCTACTGGCGGAGGGAAATCGTCACTCCTCCCAATTTGTAAATGAATCATTTCACTAACCTTTTCGTCACAAAGTCGTTGAACAATTTCTGCGATAGTAAATGACCAAGGAGTTTCATACATGGAAGTTGTTGAGCCTTCTGCCCCTTCTCTTTTTGTTTCATGCAAAAAATCGAGATAGCCACCTTTTTGAATAAATGACTGTTCTAACTTCATGGTTAAAGCGAATTTTTTGTTCTGTGTCTGTTCCCTCACCCGTTGAACCAAATCGCTTAAATACCTTCCTGTGTAGAGTGTGTCTTCTAAAGCTTCTGATTCTTTTAACAGGGCAGGTTTAACGATCGAATAGACAAGAACGTTCACATCACATTTTGCCAACATCTCAACACTCTTTTCAAAATCTTCAAGACTATAGCCTTTTGTGACTGCTAGTTCACGGACAAGATTATTAGCGCTTTCAAGACCAATGGCGACTTCAATTTTTTGATCAGGCCGCAAACAGGTTTGTAATTCCCGAATTTTCTCCTCAGTAATGTATTCCACTCTTGATTCAATAAGAACTGAAGTGAAAGGAAGTTTTGCTAATCTCTCAAAAATAGCAACTCGTGCCTCCCTGGGCATTTCGCTATCATTGAGGAAGGAACCGCTCCCATTAAAATCAATGCGATAGACATCGTCATCGGCTTCTCTTTCCCAAGCTGGTTTTTCTTGGCCTTCTTTTGCTTGTAATCCCTCATCTTTTAATGCTTGATCAAATTGCGTCACAATATTTTCTGCTGTGATGGAGGCATCTGCAGACCCGTGAAAAAGACAACAACTAGCACAGCGACCATACTCACACCCCTTTTTTCCGCGAAGTCCTATTTGAAATCTTCTTCCACCAATCGTTGTTCCCATCCCAGACCAATTCGCTTTGTCTTTACTAATTTCCCCCGCCTGTACAGCGGCAACACTTTCCGCGTGAGATTCTTTTACCATTTGGCGTTGCCATTCAATGTAATATTTATAAGAAGCGGCTAATTCGATTGCTAATTCATTGTAACGTTCAAAACTCATGATGTTTTCTCCTCCTTCTAGAAGTTTTCTCACATCTTCTAAATTTGACTCGTGTTTTCGAATCATTTGCTCTACTTCTTGAATGAGCGTTGTAAACCGTTCAGATAAAGAAATTTCTAATCCTGCGGCAAGTTTTAAAAGAGCAGCATGATTCTCTCTTAGCACTGTCACATATCCAACAAATTCATCAACACGAAGAACTCCACCTACTTCAAAGTTGAAAAGATCATTGGCACACTGACACAATCCTTCCGCACATCCTCCTACTACCTCTGAAGTCGCTTCCGTTAGTTTTTCATAAAGATTTCTAATTTGTGAAGTTGTTGTATTGTAGAGTTGTTCTAATTCTCGTAAAAGGAATTCTTTGCTCATCTCTTGTTCAAAAACCTGTAACTCCTCCTGCCCTTCATCAAGATCTTCGCCTTTCTCTTGTTTCATTCGGTCATATTGTATAACAAGTGTGTCATCAAACTCAGCTAACTCATACAACTCAAATAAGCCTGCCATACGCGCTTCGTGAATAATTTTTGCAGAAGTCGAAAAACATCGCAACAGCATGGGCAAATCATCTTGATGAAGTGGTTCGGATGAGTCAAGAAATTGATCAATCTGCATTCGGTACTCCCCCAATAATATTTTAATTTCTTCCTCGCGCGTGCGTTCTTCTTCTGTCACTTTTATACGCAATGCGCGCTTTTCCACTTTTAACTCCCCAAGTTCTTGTCGAATCTGATCAAAACTTTTTGGTGTCATTTCTTTTTCTGTTGTCGTTTCTTGTTGGCGAATGCTCCTCTCTAATCCATCTTCCTCATGTTTTATCATATATCAAAATGCTCTTTAATTTTTTTCTTCACTTCTTGTAATTGTCTTTCATCATGATTTTTTACAACTAATCCTCGAAGGTATCTTCGGATCTTCTCAAAAAACGTCAAACGCTTCTGTAATTGTTGTGTTTCCTCCACTTCCTTTTGCATTCTCTCTTGCAGATGACGAACACGTTGTTGTTTATCAAAACCGTAAGATGTCATAAAAAATTATTTCAAATACAATTGCTTTTTCAACACATGTTCATCATACGTCTTCGAGTACATCATCTCCCCTTCTGGAGTCGTTAAAAAATAATAATACTCATTGGGTGTTGGATTAAGCACAGCAAGAATGGCATTCATTCCCGGATTACTGATTGGTCCTGGAGGCAACCCTACACGTTGATAGGTATTGTAAGGAGAATCGATTTGCTGATCTTCAAAGGTCACCGCAGGATCTTCTTTTCCTGTCACATAATTCACGGTTGAACAGGCTTGCAATGCCATGCCAATTTTGAGTCGTTTCAAAAAAATGTCTGCCACAATCTTCATTCCTTCTGCGTCTGGCACTTCTTTTTCAATGATGGATGCCAAGGTCAAAAGTTCATGAAGGGTCATACCGTTTTCCATCACTAGATCATCTTCCAAAATAATATTATTTTCTGCTAACCGTCGTTGCAGGGTAAGCACCAAAGTTTCTGCAATACTCTCTGCACTCACTTCATTTGTAAATCGATAGGTGTCTGGAAATAAATATCCTTCAAGCCCTTGTCCGTCTGGGATACTCTCAAGAAGATGAATCCCAGAAGAAAGAACAGGACTTTGTGAATCAGTTGTTATGTTCCAATCCAAAAGTGTAATAGCAGAAAAAGCCTCCTTGATCACCTCTCCCATCTGCTCAACAGTATATCCTTCTGGAAATGTTATTTGTACCTCCTGTGCTTTTGCATGAGTTAATGTGGAAACAAGTGTGTGATAGCTCATGCCTGGCTTGAGTGAAAAAAGTCCTGCTTGAAAATCTGCTTCGGTTTTTGTAATCCACACATAAACCTCAAACCAAAAAGGGCTTTCAATCAAGGAGTCTTGCTTAAGTCGCGCACTAATATCTTTCACAGCATCTCCACGATTCACCATAAACACCATTTCTTCTGCTTCTGGAACAGGGCCGACAAAATAAGCATCCCATACAAAAGATCCTCCAAGGACAAGACACACGATAAAGGAAACAAAAAGAAGGATAAAAAAAGATCGAATCATAAAACACTTTTTTTCTTATTTTTGGAATAACAATCTACCAGATCCTTAACTTGTTGAGCTGAATCACGATGACAGACAAGGAGTGCATCTGGAGTATCAACGATCACTAAATTTTCGACCCCAATCACTGCCACAACTTTTTTAGACATTCCATAAACAAGTGTACCTGTTGTATCAATCACATCACAATCCCCTTTTATGACATTACGATAACCCTCCTCAGAAAGACATGCATATAACGTATCCCATGCACCAATATCGCTCCAACCAAAATCCCCCTTAATAATTAAAACTTCTTGAGGATTCATGTGTTCTGTGATGGCATAATCAATCGAAATTTTTGGAAGCTTATGATAAAGCCGACTGAATTTCTTTCGATCGACTTGTTCTTTTTTTGCACATTGTTGAATCTTTCGTAAAATCGTTCCCATTTCTGGGGAATAAGTTACAAAAGCTTCCATAAATTTCCGCGGCGTCCACATGTAATAATTCGCATGCCACAGATAAGATCGACTTTCAACATAGCGTTTTGCTACTTCAAAAGGGGGTTTCTCTGTATGCCCTGCAAATTGAAAAATCTCTATTCCTTCTCTTTCCTCAAACTTCTCTCCAATTTTTGTATACCCAAGCACCGTGCTTGGAAAAAGAGGTTCAATACTGATATCTAATAATTTTCCTGTTTCATTGATCAACTGCTCACCCACTTGCAAACATCGCAAAAATATTTCTTCGTCTTTGATGAAATGATCTGAAGGAATAAAAACAATGGGCTCTTCTGGATCACTGAGTTCAAGAAGGGCAGCAACCAAACCCATCGCAGGACCAGTATCACGCTTTTCAGGTTCTAAAAAAAGATGGTCATCATCTACTTCAGGGATAGCCTCACGCAACAACTGTTCAAAATTTGGGGAAAGAGAAAAATAAATCTTTTCTGCAGGAAACCAATGCAACAAACGACGATAGGTCTCACGAATAAGAGGGACATCGCCCACCACATCAAAAAATTGTTTTGGTCGAGATTCACGACTCAGAGGCCAGAGTCGTGTCCCTGTTCCACCTGCAAGAATAATGGCCTTCATAACTCAATAAATAAACTAGAAAAAAAATGTGACAAGACAACTCACGAATGCACCAAGTAATGCCCCAGCTATAATATCTGATACATAATGAACTCCTACATAAACTCGCGAAAGCGCCACAAGAATAGCAAGTCCAGAAAAAACCAAACCCAAAGTGGGATCTACAAACCAAATACTCACTGCGGCAGCAAAAGAAATCGTCGCATGACCAGAAGGAAAAGAAGGAGTTTCAATCGCAGGTCGTGAAAGAGGTTTGAGATTTTTTACTTTGTATGGACGTTCCCGACGAATAGTATATTCCAAAACAAGAGCAATAACCCATCCGATCAAAATGGAAAAAAGAAAAGTCCAAAAATCTTCCATATGCTTCCAAAGCCAAGCAACTCCGTAAAGCACCATAAGAAGAAATAGATAACGGGCACCAAAAATCCCCACACAATCCAGTATGACACTTCGGTGAGCAAGAGAAGAAATGGCACGAGTCGCTTTTTTATCCAAAGACATAAGGGAAAAATTAGACTAATGAGTTCCCGGTCATTTCCGGAGGTTGAGGAAGATGTAACACTGACAAAATGGTTGGAGCAACATCTGCTAATGCTCCAATCGGTGCCACAAGAGAAAGATCTCCTTCTGGAACAGCTCCTGTGGCAGATGTTTGACCTTCAAAACGTTTTCCAATAATTAAAAAAGGGACAGGATTCGTAGAATGTTCTTTATCAATTCCTTTTGTGCGTGTCTTAACCATTTCTTCTGCATTTCCATGGTCTGCTGTCAAAAAAACAGTTCCCTCTTTTGCTAAAGTTGCATTAACTATTTTTCCTAATGCTTCATCTACAATCTCAATTGCTTGAATCGTGGCTTCCAAATTTCCTGTATGTGCCACCATGTCAGGACTTGCTAAATTTACCAAAATGACTTCATGTTTTTTTGCTTGAAGATCTTTCACTACTGCATGAGCAATTTTCATTGTACTCATTCCAGGAGTCTTTTCATAAGAAGAAACGTGTGGAGATGGGATAAGAAGACGATCTTCTAAAGGGAATGGTTCTTCTTCTTTTCCATTCAAAAAATAAGTGATGTGTGCATATTTTTCTGTTTCTGCAATATGAAGTTGACGAAGACCCTGTTGAGAGAAGACTTCCGCAAGACAATGAGAAGAAATTTCTGTAGAAAATAATGAGGTTGTTGGATAGTGCTTTCCATATTCTGTCATGCTGATCACAAACAGATTTATGATCTTTCGACGAGGGAATAAATCAAACTCTGGAAAGGAAAAAGCTTGGATAAGCTGTCGCATGCGATCTGAACGAAAATTGAAACAGATCACAACATCTTGATCTTTCATTAAACCAATCGGATGACCTTCTTCTCCAATCACGATAGGTAAAACATCTTCATCAAAAATTTCTTTTGAATATGAATCTTTTACTGCTTGTAGAGGATCTATTGCTAAAATACCTTTTCCTTCTACGATGGCCTCATAGGCTTTTTGTGTTCGTGTCCAATGATGATCACGATCCATGGCAAATGAACGTCCTGTGAGACTTGCTATTTTTCCCACCCCAAGCGTTTTCATTTTTTGTTGTAAGGCAGTGACATGATCTATTCCTGCGTTATACAACGTATCTCTTCCATCCAAAATCACATGAACAAAAACATCTTGAAGTTTCTGTTGTGCAGCGTATTCAAGCAGTGCATAAAGATGTTGCTCTGAAGCATGAACATCCCCATCACTAACTAATCCTACCAAATGCAATTGACTTTTTTGTTGCCTGATCTGCTGAGTGGCAAGACGTAATCCTTCCAGTTGAAAAAACTCTCCATGAGCAATGGCATGATTAATTTTTGGAAGGAGCTGATCCTGAACACGTCCAGATCCAATGGTAAGATGCCCAACTTCAGAATTTCCCACTTCTCCCCATTGAAGACCGACTTCCTCTCCGGACGCGCGCAAGGTCATGGCAGGATATTGACGAACAAGGTGATCGAAGACGGGTGTTTTTGCTTGAATAATGGCATTTCCTTGTTCTTTTGGAGCAACCCCAAAACCGTCCAAAATTACAAGGACAGCTGGAAACACTGAAGATTCCTTCTTTTTTCCTCTCATGATTTTTTGATTACTTCCTCTTCAATTTCCATTAAACGGTTATACTTTGCTAAACGTTCAGAACGCGAGAGAGATCCTGTTTTAATAAACTCCGCATTCACAGCAACCGCGAGATCAGCAATAGTGGTATCAGTTGTTTCCCCAGAGCGATGAGAAACAGAAATTTTGTACCCAGCTTGTTGTGCTAAAAAGATTGCATCCATTGCCTCTGACAATGTTCCAATTTGGTTGACTTTAATCAAAATAGCATTTCCTACCTTTTGTTCAATCCCCTGTTGCAAACGTTCTGTATTTGTCACAAATAAATCATCTCCCACAAGCGCAATTTTTTTTCCAAGTTTTTTTGTGAGTTCTTGCCAGTGTTCCCAATCATCTTGTGCAAGGCCATCTTCAAGAAAAATGAGAGGATACTTCTTCACCCACTTTTCCCATAACGCAATCATCTGTTTTCCAGTCAATTTCTTTCCTTCTGCATGCAACTGATACGTTTCTGTTTTTTCATCGTAAAACTCTGATGTAGCAGGATCTATTGCAAGCATGACTTCTTTCCCGGGTTGATATCCAGCTTTTCGTATCGCGTCCATAATCACTTTAAAAGCTTCTTCATTATGTTTCAGCTTCACAGCATATCCTCCTTCATCTCCTACTAATGTAGAAAATCCTTTCTTTTTTAAAAGATCTCCAAGAGCATGAAAAACTTCTGATCCACAACGCACGCGCTCTTTGAAAAGACGTTGTTTAGGTACAATCATAAACTCTTGAAAATCTAATAGCCATCCTGCATGTACCCCTCCATTTAAAACGTTCATCGTTGGAATTGGAAGACGATAGGATGTTTCTTTTATGTCATAGACCCAGCGCAGATAGGCATACAAAGGCATATTTTTTACTTTTGCGCCTGCATGTGCACAAGCCAAAGACACACCTAAAATTGCATTCGCTCCAAGCCGCCCTTTATTTCCTGTTCCATCTAAGAGAATCATGGCAAGATCGATCTTTCGTTGTTCAAGAACATTCATCCCTTTCACTGCTTTGGTAATTTGTTTCTCCACATGAGAAGCCGCTTTCTTCACCCCTTTTCCACGATAACGTTTTAGATCTCCATCTCGAAGCTCTAAAGCTTCATGAATTCCAGTTGAAGCCCCACTTGGAACTGCAGCGCTTGCGGAAAGTCCGTTTTCAAGAACAACCGTGACTTGTAGCGTTGGATTTCCTCGTGAATCAAGAATTTCATCTGCGTGACAATAGGCAATATGATGTGACATAAAAAAATTTTATAGTTGAAGCGCTTCAATTGCATTCATGGTGTCTCCGGCAAGATACGTTAGCATCGCCCCTCCTCCTGTAGAGAGAAGCGTAAATTGATCAGCGAGTCCGGCTGTTTCAATGACAGGTCCTGTGTCGCCACCTCCAACAATGGTCATGGATTTTCCTGTTCTCTTGGCAATGACTTTTGCAAGCGTGTATGTTCCTGTGCAAAATGTATCAATTTCGCAATATCCAAAAGGACCATTCCATACAATGGTTCTGGCTTGATTTAAAAAGGTTGTAAACCGTTCAATTGTTTTTGGTCCAATATCAACAATGCGATCTTTTGGTCCAATCTCACTTACAGGAACAATGTGTGTCCTTGCATCTTTTCGAAAACTTCGTGCTACAACAACATCATCGGGAAGAATAATCTTCTTTTTCGCCTTTTCTAAAAGCTTTTTTGCAACGTCTACTCCTTCTTTATCGTACACGGATGTTCCAATAGAATATCCTTGTGCTTTCAAAAACGCATGAGCAAGAGCTCCTCCAACCAAAACCGTTTGGACACTAGGAAGAAGACGTTCCAAAACAGGAAGCTTGGTATTCATCTTTAATCCCCCAATGGCAAGCACAAAAGGATTTTTAGGATGACGTAACACCCGACTTAAAACAGAAACCTCTTGAACAAGCGTTGGTCCAGCATAGGAAGGAAGTTCTGCAGTAATGGCATCGACAGAAGTATGGTCACGATGAGAAACAGAAAAAGCATCATTTACATAAAGATCTCCAAGACCTGCAAGAGCTTGAGCAAACTCAGGAGAATTTTCTTTTTCTCGAACATCAAAACGGATATTTTCTAAAAGAAGAACCTCTCCTTCTTTCATGAGATCAATCTGCTTTTTTACTTTCTCTCCCACAATCTCACGTGTGAACTTTACTTGAACGCGCAATAATTCTGAAAGCCGACGTGCAACCGGTCGCAAAGAAAAAGCAGAAACTCGTTTTCCTCCTGGTCGACCAAGATGACTGATCACAATCACCTTTGCTCCACGTTGACTTAACCAATCAATATCAACAGCCGCACGAGCAATGCGCCCTTGCGGTCCATCGACGACCTTCCCCTTATGAATGGGGACATTCGCATCAATGCGAATGATCACGCGCTTTCCGCGTAAATTCATGTTATTGCGAAGCGTTCTGAGCCTCATAAAACTGGTCTTATCATAGCATGAAATCTTCCTTTTTCCAAACTAAAAAGACACATGAAGAAGATTCATTTCTGGAGGATTAAAAAGACGCGCACGTGGTCCTGTTTCTCCGACTCCTCCAGTAATAAATAAAGGCAACCCCTTGTAATCAAATAATCCTAAATCATAAGTACGACCAAGAAGATCTGGAATTTTTGCCACAGATCCAATCCAAGGAAGTCGGATTTGTCCTCCGTGTGTATGCCCGGAAATCACTAAATCAACTTGTTTATATTGTAAGTCAAGAACAACATCTGGATTATGGGAAAGGAGAATAACAGTTTCCTCTGGGGTCACTCCTTCCAAGGTTTCTTCAAGATCACCGTCAAACCATAAATCTGACATTCCCGCGAGTGTAACGTTTTTGTCATTCAGAGATAAATTAACAGAGGTATTTTCTAACACTTGAATCCCTGCCTGCTGCAAAAAATCAACAATCATTTCTAAATGTTGATCAATATAATCGTGATTTCCCGTAATGGCATGAACACCCAGAGGTGCCTCGAGCAAAGCGAGCGCATTATTTTCTTTCATTTGTGAAGAATGATTATAAATATAATCCCCAACCAAAACGATGACGTCTGGAGAAAGTGTGTTTGCTTCTTGCACAACTTTTTCGATCCAGGCACTTTTTCGATAAGGACCTACATGAAAATCTCCAATCACAAGCAAATCGATTGTTTGTGTAGGCTCTTGTGAAAGAAAAATCTTTTCTTCTGTTACGCGAAGAAATTTTGGTTCAACAAAACTTCCATAAAAAATCACAAGCCAAGAAAAAAAGAAAAGGATCCCGAGACAAGCTCGGATCCTTTTCTGTGTCACTTCTTTCCAGGAAGTAACAAGTTCGATTATAAAAGCTCCAATCGCGATAAGATAGAAAAAGATCACTGCATCGAAAAAAACATTCATAACGTAATATTCCTCACTCTCTAGGCTTTCCCAATATGCTCCACCATGTTCAGCAACATCACAGAATAGCCCCATTCGTTATCATACCAAGCAAGCACTTTGACTAAATCTCCATCAACTACGCGTGTCATTTCTAAATCGACAATTGAGGCATAAGGCGTTTGGATGACATCAGAAGAAACGATAGGATCTTCTGTGACTTGCAAAATTCCTTTCCATCGAGCAGAACGCGCAGCGGTTTTAAATGTTTTGTTTATTTGCTCTACTGTAACTTTTTTCTTGAGCACAAATGTAAAATCAGACAAAGAAACATCAAGAGTTGGAACACGAACAGAAATTCCGTCAAATTTTTCTTTAAGAGCTGGAATCACTTTTGTGGTTGCAATCGCAGCTCCTGTAGAAGTTGGGACCATGTTTACCATCGCAGCTCTGGCACGACGCAAATCTGGTTTACGTTCTGCAGGGACACCGTCCACGATATTCTGTCCAGCCGTCACAGAATGAATGGTGGTCATCATCGCTTTCTTTATCCCAAAAGCCTCTTCTATAATTTGTGCTACAGGTGCAATTGAATTGGTTGTACAAGAAGCATTGTTCACCACTTTATCAGTTTTTTTGTAGGCACGATGATTAACCCCCATTAAATATGTTGGTGCGTCTTTTGAGGGTGCAGAGATCACCACTTTTTTTGCCCCAGCGATCAAATGTTTTCCTGCTTCTTCTTGTGTAGTAAAAAATCCTGTTGATTCTACAACCACATCGACCTGCAATTCTTTCCAAGGAAGCTCAGCAGGATCTTTTTGTGCATACACAGGAATCTTCTTCCCATCAATAATCAAATGATTTTTATCAAAACTCACTTCATGATTCCATGTACGAAACACAGAATCATATTTAAGAAGGTGTGCGAGAATTGAAGGTTCCGTTAAATCGTTGATAGCCACGAATGAAAGATTCTTTCGATCCCATCCGGCTTTAAGGGTGTTTCGGCCAATTCGGCCAAAGCCATTAATTGCAACTCGTAACATAAGTAGATTGATGATGAATAACATGCCTATTCTATCATTTATCTGTAAGATACGAAAGAAAGAAATATATACACTTTTTAAAAATCTCTTGACGAAGCCACCTTCTTTACGTAAGCTCCACTCAGCGTCTTTGTTCCTTTCTTTTTTCTATGGAGGTCCCATGTCCAGACAGCCAAAAAATGATTTTCCCAAACCAGACACTTGTACAGTTCAGCTTGCTGATCCACACAAATTTGCTCGTTGTCTTCGTTGTATGCTTACAGAATCTTACGGGTTTGACTTTTCCATTGCCCGTATTTCTGAATTCTGTTTTTGCATTACTGACCGCAGTGGTGATATTCACGATCCACTTACAGAAGGAGATATTCGCAGAGCTCTGATGCAAGAGTGTCACCGATTCCGAGATTATTGGAAAAATCAAGTCTGTGTGAAACTTGGTTCTACAACCAAAAGCTTCCATGTCACATTTCCTTCCCCCTAACTTCTGTTTCAGGGGGTTTTTTGTTTATCTTTCACAATACATTGACAACATCATTCATTATCATCTAAAGTTTTTTCTGTTCTTTACAAGGAGGAACCTATGGCATCAAGTAAACGTGTCTCGCTTGCAGATATGAATGCACAAGATGTTGAATTGTTAAAAAGACGTTACGCCCACTGCATCCCTATCTACAGGGCTGCTCATGAACTCTTTGTTGTATTGTCAGATAAAGAAAGTTGTCCGATTGGATGGTTCCTTACACTTGAATCTGTTACTTGGCTTTTGGAAATTCTTGGGGAACATCCTCATGCTATTTTGAAAAGAGGAAATGATGATACGTTTGATAGACAATGGCAAGAAGGGCTCATCCCTATCAATAACAACCGAAAAACATTGATAACCGGAAAAGCTTTTTCTACAGATATAGGAAACTCCATTCATATCTTTATGAAAAATCTAGAATTTTTAATTGTACAAGCAAACTTTCTTGCTGAAACAAGAAAACCAATTCAATGCGCAAATGCTTGGCCACACTGTCACTGGTAGCACACTATCCTCCTTGCTGGGAGGATTTTTTGTTTTTCTAAAACCAACGAATAGCGTGGGTGTTAGCTTGACAAAATTGGGTCAGTCGTAAATCCTGTGGAGTGACCAAACAAAAAGAGATATCCTATTAGAGATATCTCTTTTTGTTTGACCTATGTCCCAACCAATCACTACACAGCAAGATGTCTTGTCCCTTTTCCTTCCT
>Ga0209319_1000491_pt1 | contig 49683 bp, 51 predicted proteins | sample RifGroE2_FD_184000 | JGI IMG/M metagenome (GOLD analysis project Ga0209319, IMG submission 184000) | Groundwater microbial communities from Rifle, Colorado - Groundwater E2 (SPAdes) (version 2) | ecosystem: Environmental > Aquatic > Deep subsurface > Groundwater | place: Rifle, Colorado, United...
GTTCGTTAACAAGAATATCAAAATTATCCTTAATTTGTAACATGTATTATATTATATTTTACATAACAAAAATAATTATTAGAATAAATAAAACATTCATTAAAATAATATTTAATGTTAAAAATTTGTGTTTACCCTTATTCGTTTTCCTTAACGCACTAATATTGATAAAAAATTGAAATAAGAAAAATATACGATATTTGATTATTTATTGATATGTATTGATATAAGTAATGGGTAGTTCTCAATCAACAAAAATATTACCTTTAATTAAACAACAAAATATAAATGAACAAAACAAGATCGAAAAAACGACGCAACAAAAAAATTATGAAAATATAATGAAATATTATTCAATGGCAATTACAGTCGGTAATACTTCATCAACTAAAATAGAACAACAAAATATAACTAATGAAGTTATTAAAAATATCGAAAATGAGATCGAAAAAATAAATAAAATAAAACAACGAAAAATAAATGAAATAAAACAACGAAAAATAAATGAAATAAAACAACGAAAAATAAATAAAATAAAACAACGAAAAATAAATGAAATTGAACAACGAAAAATAAATGAAATTGAACAACAAAAAATAAAAGAAATAAAACAACAAAAAATAAATGAAATTGAACAACAAAAAATAAATGAAATAAATACGACATGTTGTGTATGTTTAAATGAAATTTCAAAAAGAATTGTGTTAATTCCTTGTGGGCATGCTGATATATGTTCAACATGTGTTGAAAAACTACATAACTCAGAATGTCCAACATGTCGCGCTAAAATTGCTAATCATATACATATTTATTTATGAAAATTATTTTATTTATTATAACAATCACCCTCCTATGCCGCATATGTGTAACTGCTACGCTATGACAATTATATAATATTTCATGCTCGAACTAGTTCGAGCATGAAATATTAAAAATTGAATATAATTCTTATAAATATTATGAAAAAATTATATCAATATTAAATTATAAATTATGATAAAAACTAAACAAATTAAATCTATCAGTACACAATGTGAAATGATTGATAACTATAAAATTATTAATGTCTTAAGTTGGCATGAAAAAGACACAAAATATTATGAATTGTCGCCATATTATTTAAAAACTGATGGACTTGAAGAATTACAAAATAATGGAGGTGTGATTTTTGAAAATTTTTGGCAAGGATCTAAAGTTTATCAAAAAATTGACGCAATTAAACAATATTCACATCCCTCGAAAATAGGTAATCAAAATTATTTGTGGTATGAATATCATGTAGATATTTTAATGAATGGTAATAATATTTTGCCAGCTTATTATGAATGGAGAAATCATTTATTTTTAAATCAAAAACCAGTTAGATATCCAGTTGGTCGTGAGAATCGAAAAAAATGTTTGTTTTCATTAGTTGTCAATAAACAATTAAATTATATTAAAGAATATACACGATTAATTCGTAATTTGGATATTTATAAAGAATTATTAAATGAATTGAAGAATGGAACGAATTTATGTATTTATGAAATTGATGTTCCAGAAAAAAATAAAAAAGGAAATTTTAAATTTGTAAATGAAATAGATAACACATATGATTGTACGATTGAAAAATTAAATATATTATCAAATGATCCATCTGAAGCATTCGGACATGGATTATGTTTAGCAAAAGCATTGTTAGAAGATGTTCATTAAAATATTTATTATTTTATTATTTTATTTTTTTATTTTATAATTAGGATTATTTTCTTTAAATTTATTTGCTTTATTTATCAAGTCATTAACTCCAGAAATTTTTTCATAAAATTTCACACAATTATCAAATCCAATATATAGTTCTTTATTGAATAATATTGTAGGTAATGATGTAACATATGTTGGATAATTACATTCGACACAATATTGTGGGACTAAATTTAATCCGAGCGAATGCAAATATCTAACAATATTTAATGTGTCATATTGAATTGGTTTCTTAAATAATATATATTGCATAAATATTATATTGTGTCACAAAAAGTGAAATAATTAAACGATAATTATATTGTGTTAAATATTTTGTTCTGTATAAATATAATGATCAATATTGATTTATCTAAATCAAAAAAGAAATCAGAATTTAAAATTGGTAGCACGATTATTGTATCAGATAAAATGCAAAAAACGAGTTATAAATTAACAGAACCATATGGAAAACATTTTGATAAATCATTTAAACCTGAACTAACGCCTAAAAAAATGTTGGAATTAGGTGTATTTGAAGGAAAATATATAAATGATTGTTATAAAGAATTTCCTAGAGAATGGTATGAAAATGCTATAAAACACAAAAAATTATCAAAATATGCTGATCCATCTGTTAATCTATTTAAAATTAAATCTCGTTTATCATTACAAGAGTGGAGAAAACGTGGATGGATTCCCATAAAAATTAAAGATTATGAAGATATCGATGTTCGTGGCTGGTTCCAATGGTATTGTCGTTATTATATTGGTAGACGATGTCCAACTGATGAAAAACAAATAGGAAAATGGAGAAGATATATTAGACATCAAGCACAAGTAATTAAATCAATTAAAAAAAATAAATTAAAATTTAAATCAATAAATGATATTATTAATCATCGTCCAAAACAACGTCAATCATTATTACAGTGGGCATATAATCCTTTTGTTATTAGTAAATAAAATAAAAAGATAAAAAAAATATAATATTTTTTTGTAATTTTGATTGACATTTTTTGATTTAAATTTTTAAAAAATATAATTAAAATATTTATTAAAAAAAATATCATCTAATAAATATATAAATAATCATGATAATTGGTGTGATATATAGTATTTTACATTTTTTTGTAGCACTATTAGCAATTTATTTTTCATTTAAACGTAATAATGGTTTTGATTTATCATCTATGATAGCTGCAATATTTTTCCCTTGGATTTATGTGATATATGTATTTGCTGTCCAAAAAGATACGATATAATCTAAATAAATATACATATAAAATTTTGTTATATCTTTGATTTTAAATAAATTAAATTTATTAATAAATTTATCATACGACGTGTTAAAATCTTTTATTTTCTTAATTAAATATAAAAATAAAAGATCGATTTTTTGTTTATTTTTTATATAAAAAATTGCATGGACATCGTATACAATGTCCAGCTAATGAGGATCATTTTATGATCTCATCATGGAATTTATTGAGTTCTTACAATTATATTATCTTTAATATTCGGCAATTTAAGATTGTTACAATTGATAACATATAAAAAAATTTGCAATTTTTTTATATGTTATCAATGAACAATCATTAATAGCCCAGCTATGTTTTTTGTTATAATTTGTTATAAAAATATGATGAAAATACGTCAAAAATGCATTTTTGACGTATTTTCATCATATTTTTATAACAAATTATAACAAAAAACACATGCGGACATGTTCAAGTATTAAAGATAAAAAATTGAAAATTGATTAAATTATGACAAATAATTATAAATTCAATTAAATCAAAATAAGTAATGAATAATTGTGGAGTGAGTTATTTTTTAATATTAACACTACTATTAGGAGTATATTTTGGAATTTCATTGTATGCCTTTATTAAAAATATTAATTATACATCATTACCTAATGAAAAAATTGCGACAATAACAAGTATAATATCAAATACTATCAAAAATGATAAATTTAAATACAAAATAATTTGTTACAAATTTGTTGACACGTTAGTTGATGAATGCGTTTATGATATTGAACTCGATAAATATTATATTATTGGAGATCAATTAAAATTTACAAAATGTTTAAACACAACATTTATTGGATTTATTGATACGACAATATCATATGATTTATTACAATGGACTTGTTATTCTGTAGTTGGATTAAATATTTTGCCTGTAATTTTATGTGGCATATTCTTTTTATCTTTTCTTATATTTTCATGTGAATTATGTTTTTGTCATCAAGTCAGATCATCAGTATGTAATTGTGATAATTGTGATTGTAATGAATGTTGTTATGACTGCAATAATTGTTGTAATAATTGTGGTGATATGTATTGTAGGGAAATTTATTGTTGTAATTGTTGCACATGTTGTGCATTTTGTAACACATTTTCTGATGGGACATGTAAAAAATGTAATCATATGCATGTTGAAACAAATGTTTGTAATAAACCAATCAACAGACCAAAAAAATGTAGTGTTTGTTCGCATCTTCCACATAAATTGAAGTGTGGAGATTTATTATTATGTCCACAATGTAAACATCAACATCAAAAACAATGTCAACATATTACAAAAACGACAGGAAATGTACCATATCAAGAACAATATAATAGTCCTGTGTATAAAACACATAAAATATTAAAGAAATTAACTAAAACAAAAAAAGTAATAAAACAAATAACCAAAATTGGATCAAAAACAGAATATAAAACAGTAACAAAAACAAAACAATCAAGACGAAATATAACTAAAACAAGACTAGTCACAAAATCAAGACAAGAATATAAAAAAGAAGCTGTTCAAAAAAGTGAATATTCATCTTATTCTGGAGGAACTCGATATTATATTGATTATGTTGATGTTCCTTATAACGTCGATTATCAAGTCGAAGAATCATATCCAGACACAGAATTATTTGATGAACAATTCACAGCTCAAGAACCATATCAAGTTGCGATATCATATACCGCTAACGAAGAAGTAGATGAACCATATGAAGTAAATGAAGAAGTAGATGAGCCGACAACAGAAATAGATCATTATGAAATAAAATATAGGACAAAATATACGCCAGTTGTCAATGAATATTGTAATTGTGTAAATAGATATAACGCAATATGTGAGTGTAAACATTGTGATTATATATATTGTGATTGTAATAAAACACAAGACAAAAATTCAACTACAACTGGAATACAAAATAATAAATAAAAAAATAAATATAGTTATTATGAAGATTTTTAATTTGTTTGAGTTATAACAGATTTTAGACTGGATTTTCTTTTTTTAACGTCGAATTTGATTTATTTGTTGTGTTTATTTGTTTTTCTTTGTGTGAACGACAACATAAAAAACAACACATTACGACAGAAATACTAAGGAAAAAAATAAATATTCCTAATGAAATCCATGTTATTGGTGCTAAATTATTCGACACAACTAATGTTAAAAATACTGAAAAAAATGCCACACTGATTATGATAGTAATTATATTGATACATAAAAATAATACACCAAGATAAATACACATAAATCCGTCATCAGCATTATTCTTTTTTTTATATTCTCCTGAACACCAATACCAACACGTATATCCACAACAATAATTTGATGTCATTGATCGATAATTTTATGTCTAATTTATATAACACAAGTATCATACTAATTTTTTTTCAATTTTTTATATTAATTGTTTGTTTATATAAACACGAACAAACAATTAATATAAAAAATTGAAAAAAAATTAACTTGTTATGTTCATTATTTTATAAATCAAACAAACACATATAAGTTTAACACAGATAATTTATCAAAATGTCACAACAAAACAAAGAACCAAACGAAACTTCAACGATCAATATTAATCGACCAAGAAGATTAATTAAATTTTATCACGAATATGAGATGCCATATGGTTGTTTTTCGAATTTTTATAAACATGAAACTGTCATGAATGGCGAAAAATTTCCTACCACAGAACATTATTTCCAAGCAAAAAAATTCGAACATGACAAACCATTTTTCCAACAAATTAAGAATTCACGAACACCTTCCATAGCTAAACAATTAGGTTCATCACGTACACATGTCCTGAGACCTGATTGGGAAGATGTGAAAGAACCAATTATGTTGGAAGCATTACGAGTTAAATTTGCAGATCCACATTTAAAAGAAATTTTACTTAGCACTGGTGATTCTATTTTGATCGAACACACGCAAAATGATCGCTATTGGGCTGATGGAGGGAATGGTTCAGGGAAAAACAGATTAGGATTTTTGTTGATGCAAGTTAGGGAAGAGCTAATGAAATCTTAAGATTTCATTAGATTGTTTAATTATTTTATTAAAATATATAAATAAAAATTTAATATTCACATTTTTGTGTTTCGATTGGAATTCGTTTATTATCGATACATAAAAATACTTTATAGTTTGGATTTATTATTTCTGGAATAAACATAATATATTTTTTATCATAGCAAGATTGAATTGGTGGTATTATGTCATAACCTGTTTCAATTATTATATTTATCCATTCAGATTCATATTTTGAAACCAACATATTATCACACATAATTTCGATCGTAAATTTTTGATACAAATTTTGAACATGATTTTTTAAATATATAAAAGTTGTCGGTGCGATTGTTGGCTGTTTAAGTTGAACATAATATTTGTGCAAAATAGTTGAATTATGATAATATTGTAATTTCCATTCTGCATCTCCAACTTTTCCGCCTGCTGGAAAAATTATTAACACATCTTTGTGTTTAATAGTATCAAATTCAGATGCATTATTAATATGAACTTCATTTGGATATGATGGTTTTTTATGTGTTTCGTTCCATTTGTCGATATATGGTTTTATTTTTGGATCAGTAAGCATATGTTCTTTTCGTATTAATTCATCTAAACATTTACTTAAATGATTGTTGTGTTGTGTATTTATAGGTTCATTTAATGAATTAATTAAATAATTATTATTATGTTTGACATTTAGTGGTTCATTACTTGGTGAATTATTTTGTTGTTTAATATTTCGTGATTCATTATTTGATGAGTTATTGTTTTGTTTGACATTTTGTGGTTCGTTATTTAATGCATAATATTCTGACAATATTTTTGATGTCGTTTCATAATATTCTAATTCAGCTTCATTATTATTTGTATCTGTTTGTGTAATATTCGAATTTGAAGATATCATATAATTTATAATACGTTTTTATTCACATGTTTAAGTAATATTTAAAATTTCATTTTTTATTTTCCATCATCGATAAATAAATAATAGTTACTATCATATTTTTTTATAGTTTCCATCAAATCATTCAAATGAAACATCAAAATACTTATTCGTTCATCATCAGATAATGTGACAGGAATAATTGAATTTTTTTTATGACAATGTCCAAACATCCAAGCTGGAATAGTATATGATTTTTCATCTTCTTCTGTCCATTTACGCATGATGAAACCAGCTTCATTAAATGTTTGTAGAATATTTAATATTTTTTGAACAACGTCGTTAATTGTTTTTCCATTTAAATCTGTCATTGCATTCCAAAATCCTAAATCACTAAAATTATTTGTAAAATCACCAATCATTTTGATACAATCTTTTTTATCTATTCCAGTTTCACCATTCACAAAATCATTAATACTAATTATTTCATGTTTCGGTGTCTGAAATTGATTTGTTTTTGTTATACAAATGTATCGCATATTATATTTGTATATATAATCATAATTGTGTATTAAGTAAAATTTTTTTCAATTATTTCTATATGCAAGGATATATGTATAATTTGTTCTAAAAATATGCGAATAAATATTATATTATTTTGTTAAATTAAACATATTTTTATTAGTTAGATCTAATTGTTTATTATAATCATTAACAGTTTTAGACAAATTATATAATGCCAAAAATATATCTTTTTTTATATCTTCTTTTTCTGTGTTTAATCTTACAATATCTGTTACTAAAGGAATTTTACCAATATGATTTTTCATACGAATTATTTGTTTTACATTTGCGGATATTTTATTTTTATATTCTTCAACTAATTTATTAGTCAATGTATCTAAATTTAATGCACCCATATTAAATAATTGTTCAATTGTCGTGTCGATATAATCTTTTTGCCAAACATTATTTATATATTTATCAACATATTTGCCATTAATATTTTTAAGCATTATATTTTGTTGTTCTGGGATTTTATTATTAAAATGTTTGCACTGGAGTAATTTAATTATAGGATTTTGTTCCTTAAATAAAATATTGCCAATATCTTTATTTGATATTTTAAAGATATCCTCATCGCCAAAATTAACAATATTAATATTGTTAGTTATGTTATTATTGATGATTGTGTTATTATTATTGTTATTATTACTATTATTATTAATCATTATATTTTTATTAATATTTTCATTAATATTCTCATAGTCAATATCAGTTTTGTTATGTTTAATTTTATAATGCTTATTTAATTTATTAATAAATTTATATTGATTTCCACATATTAAACATTTAAAAACACCATCTTGTTTATTTTTTTCTATTAGTTCATTATATTTTTTATGTGTTTTAATATGTTTAAATAAACTTTGACTATGATTATACTGTTTTTTACATATTATGCATTCATATTTTTTAGTATTTTGCGATATTGTTATTTTATTATCAGTTTGATTTATCAATACATTTTGTTTATTTTCATTCAAATTATTAGCTGTTTCTGATATAGTTTTAAAAATATCAGTCTTTGAGACTGATGAATTATTCGGACTATCAGCCTCAAAGACTGATGAATTATTAGAACCATCAGCCTTGAAGGCTGATGGTTCATTTTTTTTATTATCATTAAATAAATTTGTTTCTTTTTCAATTTCTTGTGTATTATTCAATATTTTATTAGTACATTTAATTTTACGATTCATATGACGTATATAATTACTTTGTCTATCAAATGTTTTACCACATTCATTACATGTATAATTAACCATTATGTATATATTGGTACAACACATATTTTTTATATAAATTTAACTCGAAAAATCGAGTTTTTTACTCAAAAAAACGAGAGCGAGAAATTTATTTTTATTTTTTTGAGAACTTTTAAAAATTTTTCATTTTTTTATTTTAAAACTTTTTTAAAAATATGAAATTTTTTATTTTTTATTTTTTATTATCAATTACAATAATATTTAATTGTAGCTTAATGTGTTACTTGTTATTATTTATTAAATAATTGAAAATTATTTAAATTGTTACAATATGTTATAAAAATTATATTATTTACTATAAACCAATGAGTTATCATTATCTTTGTTTTGGTGTATTCAATGATTGTAAGTTTATTGATAGGAAATTTATTAAATATGAAACGAATGAACAATTACATTCAATATTTTTTGAATTAAATAAACACATTTCATCATATTTGTATTTAGAATTAGATGAACAAGATTTTGATTTGTTATCAAATAATAATATTGTCGCATATAAAAGAATAGAAAAATATTATGCTTTGTGTGTTTCGATTGATTTTAAAACGTGTTATATTTGGTCTAAAGATATTGACCCTTGTATAGTTGATTGGTTCGAGAAATGTGAAGAGAATGATAATAATATTGAAATTACACCAAACAATATTATTTATAAAGATAATTTTATGCCAAACAAACCAAATGATAATGTTAATGAAAATCCAGTGATCACATTATTTAAACGAATAAATAATAATTTACCAAAATAAGTTTTAAAATTATATGTCTCATTACGTAATAAATAAAATCATATTAGAAACTGATGAAAATATATATGTCATCAATACAAAATATAAAATAAAATTAATAATAAATTCAAACACAACACGATTAATAATTATTAATAAAATTTAAATAAATATTAAATTACAATACCATAATAATTTACTGTTTATTGATTAGATGTGTATGTAGTTCTATTAATTTCATTAAAATCCAGTTTAAAAAATTTACAAAATTGTCTTTTATCTGTTGTTAATTTATTATTATTTGTAAAATTTAAATCCGAAACGACTTGACTATTAGTAATATTTTTATAAGAACACATAAATTTGTAAATTAAAGCATCACAGAAAGTTAATTGCCTAAGTCTTATTTTAATTTTTGCAATATCTAAAATATTTTTAATATAATTATTAGCATCATAAAATAAAAAATTAAGTTCGCTAACAAGAATATCAAAATTATCCTTAATGTTTAACATGTATTATATTATATTTCACATAATAAAAATAATTATTAGGATAAATAAAACATTAATTAAAATAATATTTAATGTTAAAAATCGTGTTTATCCTTAATGCACGAATATTGGGTAAAAATTGAAAAAATAAAAATTTGACCCAAACAACTTAATTTTAATAATAAAATACATTTAATGGAAAATTATGAAAATATTGTAGATGAATATGATAAAAACAAAGATTTAGATAATTTTAATGAAAGTATGTTAGTTGAATTTTTAAAAGATGAAATTGTCATAATGATTAAAAATAATAAAATAAAAGAAGTAATTAAAAAGTTTATTAGTAATGGAGAAATAGAATATACTGGAGATGTAAAAGAAGATGATTTAGTTAATAAATACATCGGGCTTTATTATTTGTCGAAATATGATTATGAAAAGACCTATCAATTTTTTACAAAACTAACACAAATGGATAATTCGTATATCCATTATTTAATATTTGAACTTCATAACTCAGAAAATATAGTTAATACATTTTTTATCAAAAAATATTTAAATTTAAATAATACAAAATTTGAGGATCTAAGTTTAGAACAAAAAATAAGTTATTATGAAAAAGAAATCGATGATATACTAATTTCATTATTAGTACTCAATAATATAGAACCAGAAACAATTAATCATTATAATGATAAAGCTAACAATAATCTTAATTATCCATTAAATGATTTTAGTGTGTCAAATTTAATTATGAACAGAATTTTTAATTTAATTACTAAAAAAAAATTTAACTAGATTACATATTACAAATTTATTTTTTAACTTTTTTAGTTGTGTTTTGTGTTTTTGTTTTTTTAATTTTGTTTGCGTTAGATAGTAAAATACCCGCATCATGTTGTTTTTTTTCAGCTTCTTTTTTTAGTTTATTTGCACTTGATAACATTTTACCAGCTCGTTGTTGCATTTTTTTACTTTTATCCATTTATTTTATTAACTAAAATAATATTACACTAAAATGTTTATATTTCAATTTTTTATATTATTATGAAATATATATCGCATATTTCATAATAATATAAAAAAATGTGATAATGAAATGGTTTCAATATTTTATTTATTATACATACTAACAAATCATAGTTAGTTATTATTTGAATTTAAAGTTATCATAATATAATATAATAACTTTAATGGAAAAAAAAAAGATTGGAAAAATATTACGGAAAAATATATGGGATTTTTATTGTGGTGATGAAAATAAAAAAAGTAATTGTTTATGTTGTGGTTCAGATATAACTTATGAAAATTTCCATTGCGGACATGTTGTTTCTGAAAAAGATGGTGGTGATATAACGATCGAAAATTTAAGACCAATTTGTCAAAATTGTAATCTTTCAATGCAAACAAATAATATGTTAGTTTTTATGAAAAATAATAAATTAGATGTTTCAAATAATTTTTATGGGTTTAATAATTTAAAAAAAACTAAAAAGAAAATTAGGGTTATGGAAATTATTGATGCTGACGATGAAGATGTGTCAACAATAACTGAACAATTAATGAGTAATCAAACTAATAAAATAAAAGAAAAATCAATAAATCAAACAAAAAGTGAACCGATAAGTAAATTAAAAAAAGTCGCAAACATTAATGAAATTGATATTAAACCAAATAATGTTCAAAAAAAAGTTGTTACGAAATATATTAAACTGATTCAAAATCTTCCAAAACGAGAATTAAAATTAATATGTGATATATTTGATATTAAATATCTTTCGCGATCGACATTGAAAGAACTACAAAATTTGACTGATAAAATTAATTATAAAATATATTTAGAAAAAGTATTGAAATTATGTCAACATCAAATATTACTAAAAATAGTTGAACATGTAAATAAAACAATAATTAAAAAAATGAATATAGATGAAGATGATGATGAGTTAATTAAAAATATTATTAAACAAATTATAAATAATGAAATTCAATGTTATATATCCAATTTTGGAATATATGACAAAATTAAAAACACATTTGAAGATAAAATAGAAATAAATATTAACGAGATCGAAAATGAAACAGAATTTAATGAAATAAAAAATAATGAAATTGATGATATTAATGATGTTGAGTATATTAATGATTGTGATACGGTTTTTATTGAAGAACATGAAGATATTATTAAATCATTAACTAAATTAGAACTAAAAATGATTTGTGATGTGTATAATATAGATTATAAAGTAAAAGATACATTAGCAAACTTAATACAACTAATTAAAGATGTAAAATATGAAGAATATTTAAGGTGTATGTTAAGTATGTGTTCTAAAATAATTTTAACAAAAATATGTGATACAAATAAAATATCGATTAGTGGAACAAAAATAAAAATAATAAATGATATAATAGAAAGAATAATTAAAGGAGAAATAACATGTTTTATATCATCATTTGGAACATATGATAAAAACTCATTCAAATTTAATGAAAATTTGTAAAATGTATTTTAATAAATTAATATCATTTGATCATTCCAACAAATAAAATATAAATTTAATGAAATTATTTTGAAATCACATAATTACACAGTCTAGATGTATTAGGAAAATAAATATTTACAACTTCTTCAGAATAAATTTCATATGGTACGAAGTGTCTGATACATAATTCTTTGTATCTTTTAAAATATTTTTTTATTTTTGAATTGACTAAAAGATTATTTGATTTAATGTAATTAAATAATTTGTTATAAATTTCCAAATCAATTTGTTTTAACAATTCGATTTTTCTGTTTTTATTTATTCTTAAATATTCATCGAGTTCTTCTCTGATATTTTTAATATTTAATTCTGTATTAAATGTTTCTGTTTCTTCATCATAAGTAATATCATTCTGATCATAAAAATTCTCATTATTTCTTTCAACAACAGATCTTCGTTTTTCTGTTAACGCTATTAGAATCGCATACTTGTCTTGATTATTTTGACGTAAAAAATTAACATCTTCTTGGTAAAGTTGATTACGATATGTCATAATAATTGGATGTAAATTTAATATATCTTTTTCTTTTGATAATGTCTCTTGTGACGTTTTTGATACGTCAAAATATTTATTTCGTTTTTTTTGTGAAAAAATATGTTCTTCTAAATTTTCAAGATTATTCATCGTTTCATATTCGAATTCAAAAATGTGAACATTAGGAATTTCCATTGTTCTTGTAAATATTATTGTGAATGTGTTTTCATCGAATCAACATAAGTAGATTGTGCTTATAAAAAAATTTTCAATTTTTTGAAATATAATTACGATTTTTTGTTTTAAATTCTATATTTCTCTTACTACAATTGTATTAATTTTTTAGTTATTTTAATAAACAAATTTTTTGCAATTACATACTAATGGTATTGTTAAATTGTTACAATCACATTTTTGATTATGATTACAATAACATTTTGTGTCGTAATGATTTTTACACTCACAATAAATATTTTCATCCGGAACCAATTTTTCACGATATTTTGTTTCATATCCTATAATTTCTGACGTTTCTTTCTCAACTTCTTCATCGACATAATATGTTTCATCTTTGTCAACAATTTTTTGTGTTGGTGTTATTGTTGTTGTGTATTCTCTAGTTACAACTGGAACAGTAACAGCGATTACTTCATGTTGACCATAGTTTGATGTATAAACGACATCTTCAGAATAAATATCTTCGTAATCTGAATCTTCTTTATCAATTGTTTCAATAGTTTGAATAGTTCTATGTTTTTCGACTTTTTTCATAACTTTTATTTTTTTATATATTGGTGATTGGTATGGTTCAAAAATTAAATGTCTTTTAATTGTATTAACAATATGATGACATACTGATGTATAATTATGAGCATGTTTACATAATGAACAAATTGTTGTTTCATGACATTCGTTATTATGTGATGTATGATCACAAACAACACATTTACTTCCGATAGGTTTATTACAATTTATTGTGTGACATTTATGTTTGCATTTTAAACATTGACCGTTTACAACATAGTCACATTTATTTTTAAAATCAATATGGTTTTTTCGTGAATGATTACAATTGCTACAAATATCATTAGGATTATCATCAAAATTATGTGAAAATAATTTTTTACGTAAATTATAACAAAAACATCCTTTGACGAATACAAAACTAGATGTTGATAACAATAGTAATAACACCAAAATTAATATTTGTGATATATAAAATATTACTTTGTTATTTGATACAATTTCTTGATATTCATACCAAATATAAATTTTTGGAATCCAAATTAGTGAATAACTAAAATATACAAATATATTTACATCAATAACATCATTTATTTTCAAATATGGTCTTGATTGTAATAACTTATTTTTAGTGATTCGATTATTTGTTTCTAATGTTATAGTAAAATTATCAATATCGCGAATTATAGATGTTGTTTTGTCATTTGTTTGATTAATTGACATTATTGACATAATATTACACACAAAAAATATAAAAAATAATATATTAACTAACACAATGTTAAAAATTAGTAGACATTTATAAGAATTTTTATTACACAAAAATGATATAATATTAGCAGACAATACTATTATTAAAAATACAAGCGAAAATATATAAATAATCAAACAAAACAAACAATTATAATAATCTTGCCCGTCATCAGTATAAAGTGGATTATTTGCTAGATGTATATTATCATATTGCGGAATTATTGAAAATTTATAATCATAATATGTTGTTACTGCATATTCATTGTCATAAACATAATCACATTTGTGAATACAATTTTCATTATATAATGTATCACCAATTTTAAAGGTAATATAATTTGTCGTTGTATTAATAATTTTATTTTCAATTATTTTACCATATTTTTGTCCTAATTGATTAAAACTTAAATTGACGAATAATAAAATTGCTAACACAATCAATAAAATTATTGCTATCAAAAAATGAATATATTTATTATATTTACAAATATTATTTTTTTTAATGAGTTTAGTTGTTTCATTATATTCAATATTCTGCATTATTTTGTTTGTTATAATTATAATAAATAAAATAATAAATATGTGAGACACAATTAGTTTCAATTTTTTATTTATCAACTTCGCGTATGTGAAGTTGATAAATGATATAATTGCCATAGCGTAGCGGCAATTTGTATGTTTTTTATTAAAAAAATTATAATATAATTGTTTCAAATTTTTTGTCTGTCTAAAAATTTATTTAATTTATTTAGTTCTTTATTGTCAACATTATATGTCGATATATTTAATGGATCGTCGAATGTATCATCATTGTTATCAAAAATGTTATTAAAATTAAGTTTAGTATATACGTCATATGATTTTTCATATTTTGATAAAAATTCTGCAATTTGTTGAATATACAACGAAGTCGCAGAAAATGGAAATAGTTTAAAAAATTTTACTAAATCATTATAACTATTTGATGCATGGAAAAAGTAGTTACAAAATTTTTCATAGTTATTAACAATTAAATTTAATAGCAATTCATTATAATAATATGATGGAATAAATTTACTAACATGTAATTGTGACGCTTGTTGAGTATTATATAATATAGCATAAATAATATCTGTATCAATAATGTTTGTCGGAATAATATCAAATAATGTTTCAATATCATTGACACTGACATGATCGCATAATTTTAATGCTTCCAAACATATACTTTTAGTTATTTTATTTGATGGTATTTGAAATAATACATTTATCGTATCATCACCTTTTAATGATTTAAGACATAAATTTTCTGTAAAAATATGTTCAGGTATTTTATAAACATAGTTCTGATAATATGATATAATAATTTCAGCAAGTTTTTCACATTCATCAAATTCACAATTTTTATTATAATAACCTGTAAATGTATTCCATATAATATAATCGTATTCTAATAATATTTCAAATAATTCAATATAATTATAATTAACTTCATATCGTTCAGAATAATCATCATATTTTTCATTCATTAAAAAATCTTCAGTAGTATAATATTTTTCATGAGCTAAATAATATATATCATTAAATGTTAATTCATATCTGTTTTCGTTAATATCTTTAATAATTTTTATTAATTTTAAATCGCCATATTTAAATTTTTTTGAACATAATATTTTGTGTTTGATAAAATTTAACGAATCATCAATATTTTTAATATATTTTGATACGTCATTGATAAATTTTTTATTTGTATTATGATTTTGGTTTAATTTAGCAATATTCAAAAAAATAAAAGCAAAATTTTTTATTGTTTTAATATTTTTAATTTCATTATCTAATAATTCGATAGCATATGATTTAATATTACTACAATAATATGTATCATCAATATCAAAAATATATGTCGATGTCAGATTATTATGTTGTAATATATATTCATAAAAAATTTCATACATATTATTATTTGGTTTAATTGATCGTAACATATTCATTTTTTATATTTCGATTATAAAAATAAATATGTATCTAATTAATTTTCAATTTTTTATAAATTATCATAATGTAATCAATTTTTATAATACTTAATTTAAAACTATATTTTTATATTAAATACATATTATGGTAAAAATACGATTGACAAATAATAATGGAGTTGTTTTGGATGCAGATATTAATAATAATATTATCGAATTTCATCACAACAATAATAAATTTATTTATAAACCAAATAATTTAAATAAATTAGATGATAATATTCGTGAACAATTAATATGCGAAAACAAATATGATGTAAATAAAATAATTTGGCTGACTACTTATAATATGATTGGTGGCTGTTACATTATTTTTCCAAACAACACCTATTATTTTTATAGAGACGGATATGGAATGAGATTTGTATTTGAACATATTGGCACCATAAAATTGTTATGATTTATAAAATAATAATAAAATGTACTATTTGTTTATTATATTTCACCATAACACACAACAAAAACAAACATTAAAAAACTTAAAAATATTGAGACAGAAAATAAAATTGGCTTATTTGTTGTTAAAATTGGAATATTATAAGTATTCATTCTTATCGCATAAACAAAAATAGCAATGCAAAATCCTATATATAAACCAATAAATCCATATTCACCACGTAAATTAAATTTTCGTTTATTTTTTTGAATTTTTAAAATATCAACATTAAATCCAACAAAAAATGTACCATAAAATCGTCCTAATATAATTCCCATAATATAACCTATCAATGGTATGATTAACAAATAATTAATATTGAATGATGATATTATTGATGATATTAATAATAATGAAAATATTATCGGATATATTATTATTTTATTAAATTTTGGTAACATTAATTATTTATAATAATATATGTTATTATAATTTTTATATTGTAATAAAATTTTTATCAAACTAGTTCGATAAAAAATTGAAGCTTTAAATACTTGATATCATAACACTAATAATTTATAACATAATAATATTATAATATACGGAGTCATTAAATAAAAATAATAATGCTAAAATAATTTATTGTTCAGATGAACAAAAAGTCGAACCATATAATAAAAATACAAAATGTTCTAAATGTGAACGTAAAGCTGAATATATTGGAAACATGATGGGTAAAGAAAAATATTTATGTAATATTTGCGCAGTACGTTTTATGGCTAAAAATTCTAAGTTACCAACCGATCTTTGGTTTTGTAAAAAAATTATGTTTTTAACACATATATCATAAAAATTGAAAACTTAAATATTATGATTGTTTATTTATAAATTATTTAAATCAATTTCAAATTATAATAAATGGAAGTAGTACAGTCGATTTTAAATTGTAAATTTATTGGAATGAATAATATAAACGAAATTCAAGGGTTATTTTTACAAAAAACATATTATTCATCTGGCAAATTAAAAGAAATTTATTATATTGATAAAAATAACAAAATGCAAGGACAATATATGAGTTATTATGAAAGTGGTAAATTAAAAGAATCTGCTAATTTGATAAATGATAAATTACATGGTTTATATTTGAGATATTATGAAAATGATCAAATAAAAGAATCATTTAATTATAATAATGGTATTTTAACTGGTCAGTTTAAAAAATATTTACCAAATGGTGATATTGAATATTCGACATTGCTTGATTAATATATAAATGGTGCCGGACGTAAAAAATTGTTATAATAAGATATAATAATTTTTTAGACCGTTAACGAGAGGCTTACTGCAGAATTTAATACATTGTCTTAAATTCTCTCTGTAACCGTATATTTATTTATACATTCAATAATATCATTTAATACAATATTTTTTTTACAAGCCATACTAGCTAATGATCCATGTGGATCGAAAATAATTCCTTGATTAACTGCTTTTCTTGTCAAATTTATTGTCGAAAGATTATTAAAAATTTCATTTCCTGATTCATTTACACAATCGTTAAGTTGATCTATTGTTATGAGATTATTTATTTCATATTTTTTTTCTTTTAATGGATGACATATACATGCTGATTCTGTTGATACCATAAAATTATTAGTAGTTATTTTTCCATTCGCAATATTACCATATACAAGTTTTACTTTAAATTTATTCAGTCCAATCATATAAGATGAATTAACATTTGACATTGCATATATAATTTGATTATTATCATGCAAAAATAATTCACTAAATGATCCTTTGTTAGATTTACTTGATAACCAATTAATAATTTTATTGCAGCGAGCACCAATATGTGGTGTGTCAATTGATATAAAAAATTTTGGTATAATAGTTGAAAAGAAATTTTCTTCTTCTAATAATCCAATACATGATCGGGCATATAAACCTCCAAGTGAATGTCCAATAAATGATATTGAGTCATATTTTTTTTGTGGCTGAATTTGTCGCATTGCTCCAGTTTCGAGTTGTGAAAATAATTGTTTTATTAAACAAAATAATCGTTTTCCACCATTAATAATACCATCACCAGTTTTTCCATCATTGACTGAAGAATTAATAATTTCATAATCACCGATCAAATTTTTTTTTAAATAATTTTTCATATACTCCATTCTTTTGTGATGATCTAGATATCCACATTGTAATATTAACAAGTTAGTCATATATTTTTAATATATTTATAATAAATATTTAAGTATAATTACCATGCCGATATAATTTCAATTATTAGTTAATAAATTAAATAATAATTAAATTTTAAATTTAATTAATGAATATTTTATTTATGATTTTTATAAATTAATTTAATGGATAATGTGAGGATCGAACTCACGACCTTTGGCTCATAAGACCACTGCTCTACCACTGAGCTAATTATCCAGTAGACAGTATGGGGATCGGACCCATGACCTGCGGCTCATAAGACCGCTGCTCTGCCATTGAGCTAACTGTCTAGCATATTTTGGACACTGTGGGGATTGAACCCACGACCTTTGGCTCATAAGACCACTGCTCTACCACTGAGCTAAGTGTCCAGTTGACAGTATGGGGATCGGACCCATGACCTATGGCTCATAAGACCATTGCTCTACCACTGAGCTAACTGTCAAGTGTATTGTGTATTAAGTTATATTTTATGGACATTATGGGGATCGAACCCATGACCTTTGGCTCATAAGACCACTGCTCTACCACTGAGCTAAATGTCCAGTAGACAGTATGGGAATTGGACCCATGACCTGCGGCTCATAAGACCGCTGCTCTGCCATTGAGCTAACTGTCTAATATATAATCTAATACACAATACCATCATATATATAAGTAGGTTACTCAAGCAGTTAATTTTTCAATTTTTTATATTAATTGTTATAATAAAATGGTTTCATGATAAGATCTAAAATATATCAAATAATATTAATTTACAACTTTAAAGTTGTAAATTAATATTATTTGATATATTTTAGATCTTAATTAGCTAGACATAGTGTTACGATATCCATGTAATTTTTTACAATTATAAATATAGATTAATATTTATATAAATGGAAGTTCCTTTACCAGATAAAAATGATTTTTCTAACAAAATTGCTTTAGATCTTATAAAAAATAATGCGATGATTTTAGACATAAGAACAAAAAAAGAATATTGCGATGGTCATATTCATAATGCCATATTAGTGCCGACATCATTACCACCATTAACCGAACGAGAAATAAATGTTTTAAGTGATCAATTATGGTGGCATGTTATTAAACATCCAAAATGTTTAACCAATCATATTGTAATTTATTGTAAAAAGGGCAAACGCGCATTAATAGCCAAAAAAATTTTACAAAATTTAGGATGTAATAATGTTGTCGCATGGGGCGGAGTTGATGAAAAACCATTAAGTGAAATATTTAGATTTATTGCGAAAAAATAAAATAAATTACATATTTTATTAATTGCTTGAACTTATTTTTGGCTACCATTAATTTTGTTTATAAAATAACAAAATTAGTATCAGTTTGTTAAATAATTTTTCATAAATTAATTTATAAATAGTATATATAATGAAAATATATTTTGGATCACATCGAAACTTAAAAAAAATTGAATCAAATTTAATTGTGACAACAAATTTAGCGATTGCACTTATTAGTTCAATTAAATTTAAACATCTTCCCATATTATTTATTGTGTATGGAAGTTATATAATCATTATTGAATACATCAAAAATTCTTTTAAATTACTTGAAACATCTGGATATGTATACAAGTTTGATGTTAATATAAATGAAATATCACATAATGATTATATATATGATGAATTAACTGAATATACACTACATAATGATGTCGATATTTACAAAAAATATTTGATAAAAAATGTGCATAACAAATTGAAACAGCTTTCTAATACAAAATTTATTGATTATGAAACTTTTCAAAATATACTTAAAAATTATGTACCAAATGAAGAATATAAACACGATAAAAATGAAAATAAATACGTATATCATGGTTCACCTATTAATATACAAGATGAATATCTTAAACCACAATTAGATTCGTCAGATGATAAACAATATTTGTATGTCAATGAATATAGAAGTGCGTCATTGCGTTTTTGTTGTAAAGGAAAAGCAAATATGATAAGATGGAATGTTAAAAATGGTTTTACATGGTTAATTGAGACGACATATAATTTAATGAATGAATTTAATACAAGTGGATATTTATATTACTGTAATAAAAATAATGAATTTAAATCTGAATATTTTCCATCAATGATAACTAATAAACCACAAAAAATTATTAAAAAAGAACATATTAAAAATGTTTATGAAGAAATGAGAAAACAAAAAGACATAATTATAATTAACTATTATAATATTGGTAAAATTTTATTGAAAGACAAAAAAATAGATACAATTTCTTTTCCAATTAATGAAATTCCAAATATAAAAGAAGATGTTAAAAGACAAGGATATATTATAACACATAGGACATTTACTGATTATGGAAAATATAAATTAGGTGAAATATATTATAATGATAATTTAGGTTTGATGCAAGTCATGTCAATTACAGAATTAATAAATATAAATTATTCACCATTTATTAAATATTTAACTGAACAAATGATTGAAGAGCATATGAAATATAATGAAAAATATGGATTACAGCTGATAATGTTAAAATCATTTGATTTTGAAACAATTAATTTTGAATACAAACAAAATCAAAATAATCTTAAAATTATTAGTACTGGTTTCGATATTAAATATGAATTAGGAAAACAACAAAATAATATTAAATTGATTGGCATATGCAAAACAATTGATATTAAAATAACGCCGTATTATCATAGTAAATTATTAGAACATTCAATGATATCATATAATACACCACAACAGTTGTTAATTTTTATGAAAAAATAAAAATGTATCATTATAATATTTCTTATAAATAGAAGCATTAATAAATTTTGAAATTTTTTTTGCTGAATTTATCATATTATTTTTTGATAAATAATGTTTCAAATTTCTAATATTATTGATTTATATTATTATTAAATGAAATATTTAAATTAATTTAATAACATTTTATTAATTTAAATATATTATATACATCATTTAATTTTTTACCAATATAATATTTTATTTCAATCTGAATTATCATCTTCATGATAATAATCATCAGTCAGTCCTTCTTTTTCTTCATAATTTTTTTTCTCAATAATTTTTGATAAAACAGAATTCTCATTGTTTTCATTTTGTGGTTTTTCATTTTGTTTATTATTTGATTGTTTAATAATTTCGATCAAATTATTAAAATACACATTAACTTTATCAATTATATCTTGAGTTTTATAAAATGTCGGATCTTGTGGTTCTAAATCATATTCTCGCGAATCTTCTCGAAATACCAAATAAGGATTAAATCCTAAAGGACATTCAACACGATATGATCTTTCACTTCCTCTACCATAACGACGATAATAATTATAATTTTCACATCTTGTACCTAATTGATTTGAAGCAGATTCATAATGTATATATATTCTTGGATCGTTACGTAATTTTGCATTTGTTAGTGGTGCATTATAAAATTTTAATTTATCGGCTTCCCAATTATTTCCAACATAAGTTGTTAATCTCGACAAACCATTATCATACAGACTTAAGTTCATTTTTTCTAAATTGAAACATATTGATAATGCTCTATGAATTTGAAAATTATTTCCAACAATTTTCGTCACACAATAATATGATGGAATATTAATATATCTTAATGAAAAATACGTTTTAATATCACCAAATGACCAATTATGTAATGAAAGTTGAAACATAAAATTTTCCATTGTGTTAGCAATTGTCGGAAAACAAATTAATTCTGATAAGAAATCATTTACTAAAGTTTCAAATGAATATGTATTAGGTGGCAATTGATCAAATGTGAGATAATCCATTATAATAACAATTTATTATAATAACAATTTATTTAATTTTCATAATAACAACAACTAACAATTATTATTTCAATTTTTTTACAATATTAGTGCGTTAAGGAAATCAAATGAGAGTAATATATGTTTTTTAAACCATAAATAATATAAATATCAAAACACGATTAATAATATAACTACGCGATGGGTCATTTTATTATCCATCTGATGTAAAAATAAATAAATATGTTTCATCAGATGGATAATAAAATGACCCATCGCGTAGTTATATTATATGCTACTTATGTTTAATTAATTATAATAAATAGCTTATAAAATATTTGTTTCGATATTGCTAATTTCCTTAACGCAACAATATTAATTTTTTTATTTATAAAGTTCGTTTGAACGCTCAAACGAACTTTATAAATAAAAAAATATCATAACGTAATGGTTTCAATAAAAATGTGTACACCAACACATACCGAATAAAACAGTCAAAAATGTAAAAAATGCGAAAAATCCAATTAATATGAATATTGTAATTGATAATGATTTTTCTATACAAATAATATTATTATCAAATGAACCAATATCCAAATTATTACGACAGATACTAATATTGACTGAAATATTATCATTAATTTTGTCTAATTTATTAATGCATTCACTATTATTATCTTCACACGTCAAATATGACGAATAATTATGATCTAAATAATCAGCAAAATATAATTTTGAAATAAAATTATGACAAGTTAATTTAAAATTATATTCACAACATTCAAATGTTATGTTTGTAACATTATAATAATATGTTTGATATGTCATTATTTCACCGGTTTTATATGGCTGGGTTAATAATAAGACTAATAAAACGATTCCAATTGCTATGATTATTACTAATGATATAATAAATCCAAATGTTGTTACAACTAAACAGCACATACCTTTTTCATAACGACTCATATTGCACATTTTTAAATGATGATTATTCGGACTGTGGTTATGTTATTTAATAGTTTATTAACGAAACTTACAAATTTTTTATTTTTCAAATTTTTTATAACACAAATTAGGTAAACAACAAAATAATATTAAATTAGTTGGAATATGCAAAATGATTGATATTAAAATAACATCGACAATTTAAGATTGTTATAATCGATAACAAACAATCATAATAAATTATTATAATATTCGATGATATATTATATGCTAACAAATCACAACAGTCGTTAATTTTTATAAGAATAAAATAATAATTAATGTCAAAATAAAAATGTGTCATTATAATATTTCCTATAAATATCAATGTGATGTTTGTTAAAAAATATAAAAGTTCTAATAGAAATATGATCATTAATAAATTTTGAAATTTTTTTTGCTGAACAAATCATATCGTTTTTTAATAAAGGTATATCAATGATAAATGACGTTTCAAATTTCCAATATTCCGAATTTATATTATTTTCGATTATTTTAATAATATTCATTAATATGTTATTATCAAAAGCAATATTTAATGGCGTCTTATGAATTAATATTGTATTTGGCTCGCATGGTTGTTCATTTTTAATAAGTTCTAATTGTTTACATGCGCTCATTATTAAATTTGGCATTCGTTTGTGATTACCACAACATAAATTTGATTGATTTTTTTCAATATTTTGTATAATTTCAAAAAAGTTTGGTGGGGGTTTAGTTATAATATTACAAAATTTTATTTCTTCAAGTATTTTCGTAAATTCATCGATTGATATATATAAATTATAATCAATATGTTGTAATATACCAAAAATGTGACTATTATAGTCATTAATATTTATTGAAGATAATCCTAAATCCGACCAATATTTTATTATAAACATATTATATTCTTCACAATATTTTGTTGCACAAATTAATGATAACCAATAATAATGAACAATATTTTTTTCTGTTAGTTTAATCACATTTTTATTTTTAAGTCTATTTAAAATTACAATAGCACAAATATAACATGCCGGTGATAAATTTACGTATGTACTTCTGACCAAAATATTTATCCAATTATGTATTTTTAAATTCGGCTCGGTTTGTGTATTAAACCATTGAATAAGAGTTCTAGAAATTTTCGGAATACTTGAAATATCAACAAGTAATTTCGTAACATTATATTCATCAATTTGCACATTGTCAGGATCAATTAGTTGATCATGTGCATTTTTGATAATTGAATTATTCATGAAACCAACAATATTAATAACGTTATATTTATTAAGTATTTTCAAGATATAATCTTTATTAAATATTTTTTTCAATTTTTAATTAATGTATATAATATCTATTTTTTAACACATTCAGGAAACTGTTTTATGACTAGATCATAAAATTTGTATTTTATGGGATTTATTTTTTTAAGTAATATGTGTGAACATTTGATCTCGCTAATATTTTTAATTAAAAAATTAAACATTTTGATGTCATCAACATTGATGAAATCCAATAAATTTTGTCTAATATATATACTTGCATATTTTTTAATATTTAATAATAATTTAATAGTACTATACTGATCATTTTGTATTGCTTTAATAATAATTGTATCATCTAATTTTGCATGAGGAAATAATTCATATAAATATAAAATCATATCATTATAACCATTACTTGCTGCAATACAAAAAAATTCACAAATAGTTCTATCGTATTCATTACTTGTTTTAATATTATTTAATATGTATTTAAAATTATGATATAATAATTTTACTGTATCAATTTTGTTATTTCTAATAGCATTATAATATGATAGGACAGTTCCTTTAATTTGTGGACATATTTCATGTAAAAATAATAAGACATCATAACAACATTGACCAGCAGCATTATTAAAACCATTATTTAAATAATTAATATATCTTTCCGGTAACTATAGATTGTTACAATTGATAACATAGAAAAAAATTTGCAATTTTTTTCTATGTTGTCCATTGAACAATCATAGTAACCCAGCTATGTTTTTTGTTATAATTTGTTATAAAAATATGATGAAAATACGTCGAAAATGCATTTTCGACGTATTTTCATCATATTTTTATAACAAATTATAACAAAAAACACATGCGGTATTGTTTGTGGAATAATCGACGCATAATCTTTGAAAAATAATTTTAATACATTAATATTTCCGTTCGAAATTATTTTGTGTATGCTATATATTGTGTCATATAATAAGTCATAAGTTGGATCTAATTTAAGTGTATCACATATTTTTCGATATTTATTATATAATTTGATATTTACATTTTTATTTTCTAAAATTAATATTGGTATTCTGAATATAAAAGTGCTATCATTGTGAAAATGATTAGAAAATAACTCGGGAAATATTTTGTTTACACAATCAAACATAATCTCGCTCATATTAATATCTCGTAATATATTGAAAGATGGTGATAAGTCAGGAAAATTTTTATGTAATAATATTATTACATCACAATTATCATAATAAATTGCATGGTCAAAAATAAAATCAAATAATGATTTTTTATCTCCATATATTAAAAATTGATTAATAACATAAGTTAATAAATTAATATCATTTTTTTTAATTAAATCAACAAATATATTATCTGACATCATGATATGTTGCGTAATATTATTTTTAACATATTTTAGAATTTCAAATTGTTTAGTTAAATTTGATTCATTTAATTCATTATCATAAATAAATAAACCAGATAATGAATTAAATGAATCAAATTTTTCAGATTCTATTTGTTTGTTTTCGTGCAAAAATTTTATACAATCAAAATGATTACCTTTAATTAAATATATTAAATTATCGATAGATGTACAAAGTTTATTTTTGATCAACGATTTATTAAATAAAAATTTAAATATTTCTAAATTACCGTATTTATGAGCATATTGATTTAATAATGATGTGTGAATAATATTTTTAAACAATCGCGATTTGTAGTTAACTAAATTATGTTTAATACTAAATTCGATCAAATGTTTATTTAATAAGTTAATATAATGTTTGGATAAATTATTTCTAACATTATTTGCCAACACAGGATTTAAAATTAATGTTTTATAAAAATTATCAAAATTAATTTTATGAATCTTATCATATTCATAAATATGTATATAATATCTTAAATCAAATTTATTCATACAAATAATACATATTTCATTATTTATTAATTTATTATAAAAATGATTAGTTAATTTAATTTTTATTAAATCATCGATATTCATCTTGTTAAAAATATTATATGAAATTTCATTTGGTAATAATTCCATTTATTAATATTATATAATATTAACAAATCGACATAACTATAAATAGTATCAAAATTAATTTTATTATAATTTTAAATAATTTTTTTATTTTCTAACCCACCACAATATCATGTCGAAATATGTTTTAATTTTTCATGGGTTGGAATTTTTATAATATTCGGACAACACAACAAATTTAAGTTTTCTAAATTTATTAATTCTGTTAGTTAGATAGTTTGCATATATGCAAACTATCTAACTAAAAAATTGAATAAAATATATCATGAAGTTTGTAGTATATTAATTATTATATTGCAAATGGAGAAGAAATATTTATTTGTTAAAAATGAATATAATGGACTTGATTATACATTTGATATTAAACAAAATACATTTAATGATTTTTTAAATTTTATAGACGAATTTGAATTAAATATGAAAACGTCTAAATATTTAGTAAATTCGAAAAGGAAATTATTCAAAACAATGCTAAATAAATTAAATGTAATAAACAAATGTAAAAATGATACTGAAAAATATTATAACATTATTAAAAATAGTGTTGAAAATAATGAAACTAATAATAACATATTAACACGACAATCGACAGCAAGATTAATTATTTACATTATTTGTACTTTTTGTAATGTCAAATATAAAACAATATTTGAAAAACAATTTCAAGAAATTAGTTGTAAAGATTATGGAGGAACAGGATATGACGAATATTGTACAGGATGCGAAAACATTTTTCAAAAATGGAATATGAATGCACGGAAAGAAATCGGACTCGATTATAGTGATAGATTTATGACATTTAGTGTGCCTTTTACATATAAAATTGGTGTAACCATAAATATAAATAATAATTAATAATAAATGTTAATATAAAATTTATTTTATTGAACAAAATTATTACTACATTCAAAATTATGTTTAATTTTATCTGCATATTGGAAAAAAATTGAAAAAATTTTAATTAGATAAGCAAGTTAATAAATAATAATATTAAATTAACAAATATGGAAAATTATGTTTTGACATGTTATGGTTGTAATAAAACAAGACCATCAATTATTAAAGTATACGAAAATAAAACATACGAATATGTTTTATCAGATATTACAAATATGAGTGGTAATCCAAATTTTTCTCTTTTAAATTTTAAATATGATGGATTTTTACGTTATGAGATGTTACATTTAATGTATAAACCAAATGATGGCACAAATAATGAAAATAAAGAAACTAAAAATGATGAAGAAGATAATGAAAATAAAGAAACTAAAAATGATGAAGAAGAAGATAATGAAAATAAAGAAACTAAAAATGATGAAGAAGATGATGAGAATAATGAAGATTATGAAGATGAAGAAGATTATGAAGATGAAAATAAAAAAATTATATTATGTAAAGATCCTAAACAACAACCTATTGCAAATATAATTTGTAAAGAATTTTTGTGCAAAACTGCTATAACTAAAATAAATTATGTTAAAGAATTTTTAAATATAATTTCTCATGGTGAAAATATGGAATATGAAATGGATATGTATGAATTTTGTCCATGCGTTCAAGCGTTACTTATTTTTAAAGTCGACGATATAAAATATTATTCAGTATCAAAATGTTTAAATATTACTAGATCTATTTGTGGGATATAATTATAAAAAAATTGTTATTTTATTGGACAAAATCCTTTATTACATTCAAAATTATTTTCAACTTCGTCTGCTACATTTTTTAAAGAAGTAATCGGTATTGTTTTATTTATTAACTCATCATATTGTTCTTTAGTAATCTCTTCGTATGGCATTTGTTTAAAACCTGATTCATATTTTAACAAAAAGCTGACTGACTTAATATTATTCGCGTAATTATCAACAAGCCATTTTTTAATATCATTTAATTCTTCTAATTTATAATAACATGTAACACTAATTGAATTATCACTCCATTCAGTTTGTAAACGTTTAACAACATCTAATTGTTGGATTGCTGTTAAATTTTTAGCTAAAATTGCATTAGGGTCAGATTTACAAGGAAATTCAACAACGACGGTCGAATAATCATAAGTGCCATCAAAATTAAGACGATATTCTACTTTATAATTATGTTTCCGACAAATATCAACTAAAGGATTACTACTTAAAAATTGAATTCGTCTAATATAATATTCAAACAAAGCAGGATGACATCCTGCAGAAGTATTTGCTAATAAACTGATTGTCCCAGATGGTTTAACTGTTGTTAATTTGACTGATATTGGAAAATTATTTTTTTTAGAATAATCAATATCATATTCTCGTAAATAAGAATAAAGATCAGACAACCATTTTTTTTTAATTTCTGGAACTGATAAATAACCAGATACTGAAATCCCAACTCGCATTTCTTTATGTACTATTTCTTCTGTTTCTTTTGAATGACATGGTAAAGCAGCTGTATGTTTACAAATTTTATATAATATTGTCGCGATATCTTTTAACTCTTCATAAGACGTAACATTATTTAAAAATATTTCCGATAAGTTGCAAGTAGATCTATTTGGAAGTAAAATTTCTCCACATGGGTTAACTCCTTCAATTTCTAAATCGGGATATTTTGTTCCATCACAAATTCTGCCAACTTTTTTGCCTAATTCTAAATTTATTAGACCATAAGGCTCGCCATTTCCCATATAACCATCCCAAAATTCTTGTGGTAGCTTATCTATATCATCGACAACAACTGAATGATTCGACATTGATCTCCAATTTGGAATATTTCCAGAACTCCAGTTTTTAGCTTTTAAGAAAGCAATATCATCATAATCACCAAGACACATTAACGCTGATCTTCTACTTCCACCAGCAACAACAATAGTTCCAATTACATCCATAATATCAAGACAATCGATTGGTCTAAGTTTTTGACCTTTACGAGTTTTTAAAATATTACAAATATTATTAATACCTTCACATAAAATTTCAGGACCTGATGCAACTCCACCAAATGTTTTAATAACTGTTCCTTTTCCTCTGATTAGAATAGTTGAATAAGAAAAACTTTCGCCGGTAACAAAATAAGTTTTGAGTACTTCTTCTAATAATTTACACCAACCAATTCGAGAATCAGGAACAATAAAATCAGCATCATTAGTATCTTGTCTTTTAACAACAATATCAGCATTTAATAAAGAAGGAATTTTGTCAACATGTTTTTTTTGAATATTAAAACCAACACCTGATCCTAACATTAAGAAATTAAAAGCCCATGAAAAAGGTTTAATTGGTTCATCAATTGAAACAAAAGCACAATTTTGTAATGAAGACATACCTAATTTCTCAACTGTTTTAGTTCCTAATTGCCATAACGCTCGTCCAGCTGGTAAACATTTTAGTTTCAAAAAATAATATCTAGCTCTTTCTAATTCTTGTTTTGTAAATCCAATTTTGAGTTGTGTTTGGCATGCATTTAAAATACGCATAATAGTATCTTCAAATTCTTCTGATTCATCATTATTTGGATCATTTTCATGCAATTTTCTTGCATATGTTCTTTTATATGTAATATATCCTAAAGAACTAAATGGTGTTTCAATATGTTCAACATTTTTTAAATTTATACCATATTTAGTTCGATGTTCATTTCGTTGTTGTCTATATAAAATATATTTTTTAGCAGTTTCAAATAATTTTGATTCCATTAATGTTTTTTCAACTTGATCTTGAATTTGTTCAACATTAACAGTTTCTTGACTTTCAAATGTCAAAACTATTTTGTCCACTAATTTATAAAGATTTTCATATTTTTCGTGTGTATTATATAATGATTTTAAAATGGCGTCATAAATTTTTTTATGATCAAAAATTTCAGTACGATTATCGCGCTTAATAATAAACTTCATATAAAAGGTATATTTATAATGTTTTTTAATAAATAAACGTTATATCAATAAATAATAAATGCAATTTTTTTAATTATTAAATTTAACAAACATAACACATCGATAATTTATAATAATAAAATTTATTATTTAAAATTTATTGATTAATAAATTTTAAATATGTTCGTATGAACATTGCGGGAATCGAATCCGCGACCGTCAGATCTGGAGTCTGCTGCTCTGCCACTGAGCTAAATGTTCAAAAGAATAATTTGACCAATAATTTATTTGATATGAACATTGCGGGAATCGAATCCGCGACCGTCAGATCTGGAGTCTGCTGCTCTGCCACTGAGCTAAATGTTCAAAAGAATAATTTGAATATTAATTTAAATTATATAAGTTATTCTTATAATATAATTATACATTTATTTTTAAGCCAATTCGTATATAAATAAAAATAAATTAATAAAAATAAATTAATTAATATTGAAAGGAATTGATCCACCACCCGTATTTATAAATCTATTATTATTTTTATATACAAAATTTTCTAGAATTTCGATTGGAATAAGATAATATCCAACAATATTGTCATTCCCGATCGAATTTTGACAACTTGTTGTTAAAATATTAATACAATCTATTTCTGATCCAAAAATAATTCCATAAACTTTTTGTTTATAATATTTGGATTTTTTATGTACAATATTCATACCAATTTCGTTTGTTTGTTGATTTTCATTCGTGTTAATCACTTTGTCAAGTTCAAGTTTTTGTTCAGTTTTTGGTACATCAATGGTTAATTGGTTTGTTGGTTGACATTTTTTAATGTCAATTAATTTACCAACACATTCTGGAATATAAGTTATTCCATATTCTTCATTTAGTTCTCGTCGAATGGCATGATCAAATGTTTCATTATTATTAATCGATCCAGAACATACTAACGAAAAATTTGATGACACATTCACATAATGTGCACATACAATACAAACATTATTACCTACAATTTTTTTAATTTGTTTACAATTTTCAAGAAATTCCTGAACACCTCCACGCAAGTATCTGCAACATGACATATTTGTTGCAGATACTTGTTCAATTTTTGTTTTTGTGATGTATGTAAACATTTTTGTTCGATAAGAAAGTATGTTTAATGATATGAAAAAAATGAGTATTAATTGATAATAAAATTTCAATTTTTTATATATTAATTTATGATATATTCAAATAAGCTTCGATAGATATTTGCCTATATTATTTATTAGTAGTATCGGTAACTATAGATTGTTACAATGGATAACATAGAAAAAAATTTGCAATTTTTTTCTATGTTGTCCATTGAACAATCATAGTAACCAAGCTATGTTTTTTGTTATAATTTGTTATAAAAATATGATGAAAATACGTCGAAAATGCATTTTCGACGTATTTTCATCATATTTTTATAACAAATTATAACAAAAAACACATGCGGCTATTAATGATTGTATATACTATTAATTGTAACAACATCAAATTGCCAAATTATTTTACTTCCTTGTTGCCATTATAAACGAAACAATTATAATAACAATTATCATTACATATATAACTTTTCTTGATTTCCAAATTATAGATAGAGAAACAGAACATGTTATATATAATAATAAAATAATTAATAAGAAATAAAATAATGGTCCAAATTTTGATGGCATTTTATAATTAATTTTTCCAAAATTAGAAATAGTATACGGATCACGGACTTTAACAATAATCCATAAACCAAGTTCATTTCTATTTTCTGTCCTAACATCTATAATATCTTTTCCCTTAAATTTTTCACCAATTTTTAGATTGCTATTAGTTATTAAAGTTTCAGCAACTTCAAACCAATCATTTGATTTTGTTTCGAATTGTCTTTGATAAATTTCGAACTCATTATCAGAATTAATTATCCAATTATTGACCCATTTTGTATTACAACCGCCATCTTCAACAATAACATAAATATATTTACCGAAAATACCATTATTAATTTTTTTAACTTGTTTAATCAGACCAATTTTTTTGTCAGATTTTTCATCTAAAATAAATTGTTCACCAACTTCTAAATGATTTTCTTTAATTAATTTATCGGCAACGATATTCCATTCGAAATCTGTTTCATCAATTTTTCTTTTATACACAGTATAATTATTTTTACATTCTTCAATTTTCCAGTCAGGATCTTGCCATTTTGGAGAGCAAGTATTATCAGATGTTAATATGGTTACATAAATAGGATTTTCTTTATCGGGTTTAATATCAACAATAATACCAGAATCAAAAGTTGACCCCTTAAATAATCTTTCGCTCATAATCAAATATTTATAAGCAAGTTCTAATTCAATACCTTTTGGATTAATTTGATTTATATATGATCTAAAATTTTTTGTTTCACAAAAATTATTAGATTCGTCACATATATTTTCGTCAATAAGTTCGATATTATTATTTTGTCCAGTTTTTTTAACAAATTTATTAACACAACCTGTATTTTTCCAAGATCCATACCATGACGGAACACATTCGTCATTACTTGCTTTAACTGAAATTGTCTTATTTTCAATATTGCTACTTATTTCGAGTATCACTTTTCCATTTAACTTTTTATTAATTTCTAAATTATCATGATATATCATATAGTTAGAAGCAACATTCCAATCATATCCATTATCTTGAATTTTACGTGTATAAATTGAATAGATGTGAATTCTATAATCTTTAACAAATTTTTTTGCATCATTAATGTTTTCAATATTTAAAACTGGACATTTAAATCTTTTGTTTGAACATGAAGTATTTATTTTAGTTTTACATTGAGCAATTAAATTTTGTTTACATTCATTGTCTGTCGGTAAACAAATTTTTTCGTTAGTACATTTTTTAAGAATATTATCAAAACAATTACTCTTTATTTTATTTTGGCATCGATCAATAACATTATTTCTTTCACATTTATTCTTGTTATAATTTTCACACTCATCAGATATCTTATTATGACAAACTATATCATTTTCTTCACACTCACTTGATTTTTCTTTGACACATATTTGTTTTTCGTTATTAATACATTCTTTATCTTCTTCTCTGCATTTTGTTTCTTCGCATTTTTTTATTTCTTCTTCTGGATTACATCTATCGATAATTTCATTACTATAACAATTATGATATTCATCATTCAAACATTCAGCTGTTTCTTTTTTTGTTGTACAATCAATATCACATATTTCTGACCATTCTTCATCTGCCCATGTAGGATTACATGTTTTGTCAGCAACATCAACATAAATAGTTAAGTCATCATCTTTAACTTCATAATAAACGGCAGTAATAAGTTTTTTTTTTAAAGTTCTTCCAACATAAATTTTATTTTTATCAACAATATATTTATATGCTCTTTCAAAGTCGAATTTATTATAATTAACTGATCGTCCGAATACTCTGGTGCCATTAATAGAATTTTCTAGTTCATTAGATACATTAATTTGAATATTTTTTTTAAATTCGATATGTCTATTATTTTTATCTTTAAACTGATCATCAATTTTTTGTATTTTAGTAATATCGTTAGTACCAAGAATTTTATTTATTTTTCTATATCTTGACATTTTTAGGTTATCAATATCTTTTGCGATATCGATAATAATTTTATTAATTTTTTCATTTTTTTCGGCACTATATTTTTCTACATATGATTCCTTAGTAGGTAATTCTAAATTATATCTTTCTTTTATTTTATCAATTTCTTTTGATGCTGTTTCAGAAACACTATTTTTTTGGTCGTTAAATGATTTTTTAAGATTATTTAATTTGTTATCCTTTTCATTTTTGAGAGTATCAATTTCGTTATTTTTGCGTTGATTAAGATTTTTAATTTCATTAATTTTTTCTGTTTCATTTGACTTTTCTTTATAGTAATTATTAATATCATTTTCTTCTCTATTATATCTATTTTCTATTTTTAATAAATCATTATCGTAATCTTGATTTCTTTTTTTAATATTTTTTTCGTATTCATTAGTTAATATTGTTATTTGTTCATTCTTCATGTTATTAATATTTTTAATCGTGTTATCAATTTTAATGCCAATATATTTTTGCCTAAATGTTTGATAATCAATTATAGACATATTTTTAACTTGATTTATTTTTTCGTCATATTCAGCTTCCGTAACTTTAATATTTTTTTTTTTTTCATATTCTTTTTCATTTATTTCAATTTCATTATCCATTTCTGTTTTATTAACATCAGTTATTTTTTTATCTTTTATAACTGTGTCCAACTTGTTTTTAATATCATTTAAACTTATAAGCTCTTTTTCAGCTTCTTTTTTTAAAAAAGTTGTTATTGTTTCTACTTCATCATCTTCGCCACTATCTTTTTTAATTTCTAAATTTGTTAATGCTCTTAGTTTTTTACAACCTTTATCTTCCCATTCTGGATCTCTCCATCTTGGAAAACAATCTTTTGATTCAGCTTTTATAATAAACCAATATTCATATTCTTTTTCTTGTTTCTCGACAACTCTTTCTTCTCTTGTTAAACTATTAACAACATTACCTCTAAATTTACCATTAAGTTGTGTTTTCAAATTATTAAGAGATAAATCAAGCACATTGTTTTCTAATAAAGTTTTTTTACCATCTCTTCCGACAATTTTATATTGTCTTTCAAAAATTTTAAATCCATCAGGATCACATCCTTTAGTAATCCATTCTTTATCAATAAATTCAAAAGAAGGTCGACATTCATCATTAGGAATATCGATAGCGCCAAATTTTTGACCCCATTTATTGTCAAAACAAAAAGTAGGTTTGCCAGTATAGCCAGAAAAATTATTAACATCAGTATTTACACAACAACGACCATCACCATTAAATTGAGCAGTAAATCTTTTATTTCTAGTTCCAATTTGGCAACCTTCATTATTCCAATTGCCCCAATATGCTGTTGAACAATTAATACCCATGATTAGTTAATATTATATTTATATGATAAATAAAATATAATTTAATTAAATTGATCAAATTGGTGAAACAATTTTCCTTGCATATCACACATGAAAATAAATAATATAAGTTTAATTATTATTTATTATATTAATTTTATATTATAATGGAATATATTGAACTTTTACCCTATAATGAAACTTTTAATTCAAACTCATTATATCATAAAAATCATTTTACTAATATATCCGATTTTATTGATGTAATAAATAATAAATTCAAAAATGAAAGTTCATATGTTAGAGGAGATCAAACTGCATCAAAAGCCATATCAAATAGAAATTTTAAATACATTGCAAACAAATTTAGTAAATATGATGACAATATTTGTCAATTACAAAAATTAAATAATTCTGAAGAAATGTTCATAAAAATAAATAAATCAGAACAAGATTGTGAAATGAAAATAAATCAAATTATTGATAAAATTAATAAACTAGAACAAGATTGTGAAATGAAAATAAATAAATCAGAACAAGATTGTGAAATGAAAATAAATCAAGTTATTGATAAAATTAATAAACTAGAACAAAACTTTGAACTAAAAATAAATCAAGTTATTGATAAAATTAATAAACTAGAACAAAACTTTGAACTAAAAATAAATCAAGTTATTGATAAAATTAATAAACTAGAACAAAACTATGAACTAAAAATAAATCATACAGATGAAAAAATTAAACAAAATGATATTGCAATTTTAGGTATTGGGTCTGGTTTAGTTAAAGATTTATCAACATTTGAACAAAAAATAAATCAATATGAAAATATTACGAATTCAAAAATGATTGTAATTGAACAACAAATTAGTCAAAATATGATTGATATTAATAAAAAATTTGACGAATTTAAAATAAAAAATATTACAGAAGAAATAAATGCAAAATTTGTTATTAATAACCAAATAATAAATGATACTAACAGTGTGTTAATGGATATAGATAAAAAAGTTAATCAAATAAAGAAATATACAGGTGACTCAATTATGGAACTTCAAAATAAAATCGGACAACTAATTAAAGATATTGGTAAAGGATGTTTAGACGATTTGATATCATTAGAAAATAAAACAACAGAAGATATAAAAGAAATTAAAGAAAAATTACAATTACTAGACGTTGATTTAACACAAATAAGACAAGAATCATTAAATAACATAAACAAAGTTGGACAATTAATAAAAAATGTTGATGAAAATATAATATTATCAAGTCAAAATATTAAATTAGATATAATGAAAGAAGTAATTGAAAATATGAATAATGAAAAAATAATGACCGATAACAAAATTAAAATAATTGAACAAGAAATTAAACAAAATATGAATTTTATTGATAAAATTTAATAACTGAGTGCATATCATTAATTTATTATTTGAATTATTTTGTCAACTCATCTAAAAGTTTATTAATATAATATTGTGGATCATATGAACACAATATTGCTTCGTGTATATTTGGTGTTGATGGTGCTTGATATCCATTAAATAAGTATATTAATTTAGCAAAAGTAATAAAATATAACAAATGAGATTTTTTAAATTTAAATAATCCGATATACTTTTTAACAATTTCTAAATATTTATTAAAGTCGTTATCTAACAGTAATAAATTTTTTTGAAATTCTTCGTCATTCATATTTTTTTCTAAAACTACAACATTGCCGATTTCATTATCTAATTCATAAAATCCACGTAATAATAGTTCAATTTCGTTACGATCATTTGTATAATCTTGTTGATTTTCTAAAATTACATAATGTTCGATCATGGTTTCAAGCAAATACATGTATTTTAATTTATTATTTTTTTTTTTAATAACAATTAAAACATTATTGAGTAATGTTTCTAAATTTATTTTTTTATACATCTCGAATAATTTATTTTTAATTTCTTGATTAATATTTTTTTCAACATATTTTTGAAAAGTTATATGATTTTCCATTAATTATTTTAATTATTAGCTTATTAAGTTACATTTATTATGTTAATATCAATTCACATAAATTTCATTTTTTTTAATAATTTAATAAATTAACAATTCGATATTATTTTCTTCATCTTCTTCATATAATTTAGTTTTACATATCAACTTAGCTGTTTTATATGTTTCTGTATCCATTTCTTCAATTTTGCGACCACAAATTTTAATAAAAATATTTATAGCTTGCTCAGAAAATAAATCGTATTCTGGTTTTCCAAAAAATGCGAGTTTAACATTATCAATTGGTTTAATATTAAATTCTTTTTTTAATTTTTGGAATTTTGTTGCGATAAATCGACTATATGCCATAATTTTTGATATTTCTGACATATTAGTATTAGCATAAACACAATAATTACTATTGTCAATAAATTGATAATCAGAAATATGATTAGCTAATGAATTTGGTTTAATAACAATAACAATCATTGAAGGTGTAATCTTAACACCATCAATTTCAAGTTCAATATTCTGAGCAGCTTTAATTTTTAATTCTTTAGATGCAGCAATTTTATTAATAATTTTAATAATTTTTTCAACATTAGAATATACACTTTTAATTTCTTTAAAATTTGGCATCAACTCAATGTTAATATCATTGAGGTCAAAATTATCTGTTGTTAAATTTAAAATATTTAATTCATCCAAAATAAAATTTGAATATTTATTTAGAATTTGTTGAATTTCTGGTGATGTTCTCATAATAATATTTTCTATCGGATTTTTCATTCCAATATTATGACGAGATCTTAATCCCATAACAAGTTTTAGTGTATTTAAAACATGAATCATTTCATCAGCCATAAGATTTTGAGACTGATTTAAATTTGGAATCATAATATTTTCAAATTTCATAAGATGAATACTATTAAATTCGGTTGAATTTGAACCGATAAGTTTTTGAAATGCATATTCAGCAAAAAATGGCATTAATGGAGCAATATTAATTACTAAATAATTAAGAACATATTTTAAAACAGATAATGAATTTTTCCAACTACAAATATTTTCTTTATTTTTTCCTTTTAATGAAAATCTATTATATTTGATGTACAGATTATTTAGAAGTTCAATGATATTACTAATATTTTTGATAGCTTCCGAAATTAAATATTTGTCTAAATTGTTATAAATATTTTTAATTTCTTTACAAATATATTTAATTGCATAGCAATCAAGTGGATTTTCACTAATAATTTCTTTAATACCATTTGAACTTGAATAATCATATAACGATTCATTTGGAAAAGTTTGTTTAAATTTAGATTCATATTCTGAATAAAAATTAAATGTACTTTTAAGTGGAATAATCATATCTCTCACCATTCCATATACCCCCATCTCATTAAACTTTAATACATCTCCTTTTGACGCAGGTGAATTTAATAAATATAATCGTAATGCGTCTGAACCATATTTATTTACAATATCCATCGGATCAGGATAATTTTTAAGACGTTTAGACATTTTTTTACCGTCAGCTGCAAGTACAAGACCATTAACAATAACATTTTTAAAAGGAACAGAATCAAACAAAGCGGTCGAAATAATAAGTAAAGTATAAAACCAACCTCTTGTTTGATCAATACCTTCTGCAATAAAATCGGCCGGAAAATTAATATTTTTAGTTTTGTACGGATAACCAATTGATGCATATGGCATAGATCCAGATTCGAACCAACAATCTAGAATATTTTCAGATCTCTTGTATTGTTTACCATTGATCGAAAGAATAATTTGATCAATTTTGTCACGATGAATATCTTTGATACTATTTGGAGGCAAATGTGATAATTGCTCTAATTCAGCGGCAGAACTAATAACGATATAATCAGAAGGATCATTAATATTTTCCCAAATGGGAATAGGAGTACCCCAATATCTATTACGAGCAATACACCAATCTTTAGCTTGAGATAACCATTGATGAAAACGTCCTTTGCCAACAAAATCAGGAACCCAATTAATAGTTTTATTAAGTTCAACCATTCGTTCTTTTAAAGGTTCAACTTTAACAAACCAACTTTTAATTGCACGATACATTAAAGGAGTATCTGACCTCCAACAAAACGGATATTGATGACGATATTTATTTTGTAAAAATAATGACCCATTTTGTCTTAATTTTTGAATAATTAAACTATTAGCATCTGGAAATTTATTATTTTTGCCATGATTTTTATAAAATTTACCCCCTAAATCCTCAATCGACTTTAAATTTGGATAAAAATATCCTTCATCATTAATTGACATAAATAATGTGTCAGTAGTTTTAATAATATTATTTTGTACACATACATTGTAATCATCTTCACCATATGAAGGAGCAATATGAACAAATCCAGTGCCATCTGAGTCTGTAACAAAATCGCCATGAATAATTTTAAAAGATTTTGTTAGATTTGTAATTGGATAACAATCAAATAATGGAACATAACAACAATCAAGTAATTTGTCGCCTGTAAATTCAGAAATCAGTTCAAAAGTTTTTTTCGCTAGTCCAAAAACTTTATTGGCTAATGAACTAATAATAACATAATATTCATTATCCGATTTAACTAAACTATATTTTGATTCCTTATTAATTGCAATAGCAATATTCGAAGGTAATGTCCAAGGTGTCGTAGTCCAAACAAGTAATGAAATATTAGATTTGACTAAATCAGTTAATTGTTGATTGATTAATTTAAATTTAACAAACACAGTAATATCGTCAACATCTTGATAATTTTGAGCGGTTTCAAAATTTGATAAAGGAGTTTTACATTCAACAGAATAAGGCATAACTCTGTAAGATGAATAAATAAGACCTTTTTTAGCTAATTCAGAAAAAACCCACCAAACAGAATTCATATAATCAAAATCCATTGTCTTATAATCATTTTTAAAATCAACCCATCTGCCAATTCTGTCCATTGTTTTTTCCCAATCAGAAGCACATCTTAATACAATTGATCGACAATATTCGTTATAAGTTCCGATACCAATTTCTTCAATTTGTTTTCTTGTTTTAATTCCTTTTTCTTTTTCAATTTCATATTCAATTGGAAGACCATGACAATCAGAACCTGAACGTCTTGGTACATATTTATTTTTTTGTGTATGAAATCTTGTTACAGTATCTTTACCAAAACCAGCCAACATATGACCATAATGTGGTTTTCCAGTCATAAAAGGAGGACCATCATAAAAAGTATAAATTGAATTTGCGGGTTGAGCAATAGATTTTTGAAAAATATTATTAATGTCCCATATACGTTGATAATATTCTTCGTCAATAACCAGTTTTTCTGATTTTTCCATTTGTATAGTTTGTGGTTGCATATTTGACAGTATATTAATTAAAAATTTATATTACGGGATTTATAATGAATAAAATTTGCAATTTTTTTGTTAATACACCAATAAAAATTGATTTTATTTATGTTTATTATATTCATGTCGATAAAAAATTGACACAATAATGTTACGACAATTATATTATTTAATAATTTCATGTATGTTATCAATGTACAATCATTAATAGCCCAGCTATGTTTTTTGTTATAATGTGTCATAAAAAAACACAGGCAGAATTATTAAAAAATTGAATAATTAAATTTGAACAAACATAAACATGTTTAATATATTAAACATGTTTAATCAAAACAGCAAAGGCAAAGTTTATATTGCAAGTATGAATTTAAGAGGAACTCATGCTCAGTCACCACCAAATACTATCAAAATTAATGTCACATCTGCGCAATCAAAAACAAATAAAAACAGACTTTGTTTTAGTCCGATGACAGAAATAGATGGTGGATACAAAGGTTTTTATAATTTTGAGAGTTATTGGCAATCGGGAAAAGTATATGAAGATATTGATAAAGAAATTACGAAAACATGGTGGATGAATAATAAACTACCAAAACGAAGATATCCAAATTCAAAAAATAAAAAAGTATTATTTGCTGAATTTGATGATTATCCAAACGAACAAATGGATTATATAACATCCAGAAAAAAAATATACGTTCCTAAATATTATGATTTAATTAAAGAAAAAGAAATTACAAAATATTGGCAAAAAATGGTTAATAGTGGTACTGATGTTGTTGTTTATGATTTTGACGGACCAAGAAAACCAAATGGTGATGTCGAATGTGTTCAAATATCAAAAGAGCTATTAATAAATAAAATAAATGATTCAACATTTCCATTTGGACATGGATATATTGTTGCGGGTTTATTATGTGACTTATTACCAAATGATTATTTATAAATCACCTAATAATTTTGATGGGGCATATATTGATTGTATTTTTTTAGCTGGTCCTATCATCGATTTAATTTCTGCGCGTGCTGTTTCTTTACATAACATATCAGCACAACATGCTTTTTCAGATTTTATATCATAAACAAATGATCTTTTTGAATGTGACGTTGGACATTTCCAACAAATACCTTCAGCAATATTTGGCGTATATCCTTCTGGACATGAATCTCCTGATGCTTTGCATGCTTTATTTGAAGTTATATTTTCTTTTGTTCTGATTGGAAATTCTGATGTACATTTCCAACATTCATTTGTTTTATTATCAAAAAATGTACCAGAAGGGCATTGATTTGAAAGTGGAGCAGTACATGCTTTATAAGAAGTAGTTGATTCATTTGTTTTAACAGGATTTGATTCAGGACACGCCCAACATTGTTTAAGTTTTTCATCATAAAATGCGAATTTATTTTTATATTTTTGAATACATTGTGTCGTTTTAATTGAAACATCATCAACATAAATATTAACCCATATTTCATTTTTATTAAGTTCTTTGACAATGTTGTTTATTTTTTTTCCTTTGAATGTATAATCCTTATTTAATACGTCTTTTTTAATCAAATAATTAGCGGCTTTATCAGAATTAAGATATTGTGGATCTATTTGACGTTTAAATTTTCTTGTCCCATCTTTTTGAATACCATTGTCAATCCAATCAATACCTTTCCATTTAGGCATACAAAAATCGTCAATAACTGTTACAATAATCCACATACCAGATGATTTATTTTTTTTATTAACTTTAATAATTTTTCTACCCATCAATAATGAACCAACAGTTAATTTATTTTCATTAATTATCTGATCTGCTGCAGTTTCGGATTTTAAATAAAATTCATTAATTTGTCTAGCAAATATTCTCGTGTTATTAGATTGACAACCATAATCTATCCAATCATCATTTTTAAAAATGGGCATACAATTCGAATATTCTACTATAACAGATATCCAAATTCCTTCATTTTTTCTATCTTCTTTTATGATCTCAAGTATTTTTTTCGACTTAAATAACTTTCCAACAACAAGATCATTTTTTTTAATTAAATCATCCAAAATTTTATTGTCAAAATAATTAATATTAACTTGTCTCGAATATTTTTTACTTTTGTTTGTAAAACATCCATTTTCTTCCCATTCTCCACATTTCCAATCAGGAACACATTTTTTTCCTTCAACTGTAATAACTAAATATGTTTTAGTTTTTCCATTTTTAATTTCACTTTTAATAATTTTTTCTCCATTAAAAATGGAACCATTAATTAATCCTTCACTTTTGATTATATAATCTAATATTCTTTCTTTGTGTTTATGATTACTTTCTATTTCGCGTATATAACTGATCGTTCCATTTTTAAAATGTTCTTTTTTGCTCCATTTTCCGATTAATTTTGGTTCACATTTTGAATCTTTTTTTTTAATAATACCCCAAACACCATTTATACCCATATTATGACATACTATTTCTTCGTCAACATAATCTTTTAAATTTGTTATCGGAACTTGATTACATTTTTTATATAAATCAGATGTCGTTAATTTTGGATCAGTTAATTGAGAAATCATTTTTGAAGAACCAATTTCTATAATATCACAACCTTCATTTTTCCATTCACTCCACATAATAATATATATTTAATGAGAAAGAATTTATGAGAAAGAATTTATATCATAAATTTTTCCTCAAAAACATTTAGTTCGTCTAATATTATTTTTTTATTCAATCCATCTTTTTATTTGTTAAATCTGCTATATATTTTTTAGTTCGATTGCTTGTTGTGAAAATCAGGCATAATTGTTGAATTCATCCATGGACTTACAACATTTTTTGGACAAGGTGGTGTACATCGAAGATCGTAATTAGGACATAATTTACTAACGATATTAAAATTAATATTTTCTTTTTCTTCTTTTTTTTCTTCTTTTTTAACTTCTTTCTCTTCTTTTTTAACTTCTTTCTCTTCTTTTTTAACTTCTTTCTCTTCTTTTTTAATTTCTTTCTCTTCTTTTTTAACTTCTTTCTCTTCTTTTTTAGCTTCTTTCTCTTCTTTTTTAACTTCTTTCTCTTCTTTTTTAATTTCTTTCTCTTCTTCAATATCAATATTTATCGATAAACTTTCATCATCGTCATCATCATCATCATCGTCATCATCGTCATTATTTTCATCTTTATGTTCATCGTTTGTATTTTTTTTCATTTGTTCGTCATCACAATCATCGGAATCAATACTTATACAATCATCAATATCACAATCAATATTATTATCAGATTGTTTTTCGTGTGGTTTTCTTTTGTTCAAAATATTGATAATTGCATATTTAAGTCTTTCAACACTATTACTAATATCTGGTTTTTTTTCTTCTTTAACGAACAATGAATTTTTTGATTTTATTTTATATTCAGGAACAAACATAACAGATTCAGGAACTGATGATTGGTTAATAAAATTTTTATTATATTTTGTATTATCAATCGGAACGTATCCATCTTGTTTTTCTGAATTGCTTTTAATATGATTAATTAACAAAGTCATTAGGTCTGTTAATATTTCTTTAGTATTCATATTTTTTTGTTTAGGTTCGATTTCTGATTTTATTGGTTCGATATATGTTGTACCAACAAATTTAAAAGTTAATGACTCAGGACAAATTTCAGACCAAATATTATTTTCATCTAATAATTTAATGTGTGTATTAATTGATTTAAGTTTTGTACCTTGATCAAGAATTATTTCTTGTATACCATCATTAACAACAGAAAATCCATTAATACAAATTGATGCATTTTTAACATATAATTTATTTTCTTCAAATATATCTGAATTTTTTGATTTTTTTTGTTCGTTTTTGTGTCCGGTTGGTTTTGGTGTTTGAATATCTAATAACTTACTATTATTCGAAATACATCCGGTTGGGTATGCATTATTTTGATCAATTTGTGGTTGGTCGGATTTACATTTTTTAATTTGGTTATTATTATAATCGATCTTAATTTTACAACCATTTATTATGCCATCAATATTTGTCGTATAATATAATTTTGTATCTTTAGTCACTTTAATAGGATGATCTTTATCGTTAATAGATTTAATTAATTCACCAGCACAAATATAAATATCGGGATTTAATTTATTATCACCAATAATTTGTTCAGTTTGCACATAACCAAAAGGAATATATTCACCAGTAATAGTATATTGTCCACAATTTTGCTCTTCTTTTTCTTGTTCGCCTTGAATATCAAAATTAATATTCATGTCCAAATTGTATAAAACATATATTTATTATCTGTTTATATAGTATATTATGTCATGCCAAAATAATATATTTTAATTAAATGATAAGATTAATCGGGTCGTAATAATATTTAGTAATTTTGTTGATAATATTAACATTATTCTAGTTTGCATTTAATATAAATAAAAATATATTATTTTTTATGTTCGAACAAAATTTAGCTATATTGAAATAAAATATTTAATTATTTAACTAATTCAATTTAATTATTTTTACTGCGTTAAAATTGATATAAAAATATATAGAATATTGATATATATAAATAAATGACCGAACAAATCCAAGCAGCCCCTAAACCAGTTGAAAAATCGACAAATTATTTGAATTGTAGATTTGCTTATGATTGTTTAATGGCATCAACAAAATCATTCGTACATCATTTCGATACTTTGACTCCTGAAGAAAAACGTGAATTTAAGAGTTTAATTAATTATGTTAAACAACTTGAAAAACGTATTGCTATTTTTAAGGGAATTAATAAAATTATCGCAAAACCAATTCCCAAACCAGTTGAAGGAGGACAACCAACAGTTGCTAACATCGTTGCAGTTGCCAAACCAAAAGTAACGAAAAAAAAAGTTGTTAAAAAAGATGAAGTTCCAGCTCCTGTTCCTGTTACGGCTCCAACTCCAGTTCCTTCTACCCCGATTCCTGTAACTCCTGCTGTTGTTACACCAGTTCCTGTTGCAACACCAGAACCAGAGAAGAAAAAAAGTGGGAAAGGGAAATAAACATATAATTTTAAAATAAATGATAACATTATATATATTATCATTTAATCAAACAAGTAACCTAATTTATTAATTTAATTAATTATTTCCATCAACACGAGGATAAAATTGTAAATTTCCTGATTGGATTGTGTTCATAACTGGAGTTGAATAAACTGGAGTTGTCGGAGTTGAATAAGCTGGAGTTGTTGGGGCTGATGGGGTTGTTGGAGTTAATGGAGTTGTTGGCATAAAAGGTGCCGAAGCTTGTAATTTTAATGATGGATCTGTTTGATTATTTTGATGATTATTTTGAGGGTTATTTTGAGGGTTATTTTGAGGGTTATTTTGAGGATTATTTTGAGAGTTATTAATAAAAGATGTAATTTGATTTTTCATTTTGGATCTCATAATTTCATACATTCCGAGTTTAATTTTTTTTATATTTTTAGATTTAATTTTGTCTATTTTTTCTAACATTGCTGAGTTAGAAGATTTACTTGATTTGATTGTTGACATAGTTTCTTTAATAATTGGTTTGTATATTTCATTAAATGTATGTTGATTTATTTGATCAATCAGATCGAACATCATATTAAAAACACATCCACCATTATTAATATCATTAATCCAATAAAGTCTATATGAAATACTTGTAATAAACATTGTCAAAATATGAATTAATAATTTGCGTGATATATCAATAATATCTTCATTTGTGAAATGTATTTTTGATGTTAAATATACATAATAAACGGTACTTAAAATAATTGTAAATACGTTCGTATAAATATTTTGATCTTCCTTTAATATTTTTTTAAATAATTCGATATCAATAATATTATATTTACCATCACAATTTATATTTAATACATCATATAAATCATTAATAACAGTAGCGACAGATGAATTTGTTAAAATAATATCTGGTGCGTTAATAGCATATTTAATAAGTTCATAATTATTGCTTGTAATAGCTAACATTAGTATTTGTTTAATATTTGGTATAACTATTTGATTTGATGACATGATATACTTATAATATTATAATATGATAAATAAATTTAATCTTTAATTAAGTTCAAATGAACGAATCAATTTGAAATATTTAATATAAGTAGACATACATATAATTTAATTAATCTTCTTCTTGATTTTCAGTTATTTCAATTTTTTCTTCATCAACTTCTTTTTCTTTATTTTTTTTCTTAATAACATTAATATTATCTTTAAATATTTTAAGAAGATCGAGAAGAATAGTTAGTGGTTGTTTGTTTTTATTTTGTATAAAATAATCTGAATTATTCAAATACATATCCCTAATTAAATCCATTGTATATGATTTTTTACTTATCGATTTTGTGTGTCTTAAATAAAATGCTGTATTTTCTTGTGCGAGACTTATATTTTTTTTAGCTATTTTTTGTGTTACAGGATTTCTTGATTTTGTTTCTTTCAATAATGCTTTTATAAAATAAAAATTCGCTGCGTATGTTCTAAAATCTTTTGCTGTAAATCCTTTACCCATATTATCTTGAATATATTGATTCAAATCAACATCAGTAACTCTTAGCACCTTACCAGATTCTGATTTATATTGAAATAATTTTTCTCCTTCTAATTTCATTAAATTAATTAATTCTTTAACAATTTCATGATCATCAATTGTATATTGGACTTGTTTATTTGATTTTGCCTTAAAATTAAGTTTCGCAATTAATTTATTTTCATCAATTTTGATATGAGATTTTTTTAATGAAGTTGCTCCAAAAGATTTATTTTTTTGTGCATAAATTTCTTTTCCGACTCGAATGTTAAGTTCCTTTATGATTTTTAATATAACTGTTATAGTTCTATTTTTTGAATATAATACATTTTTACTATCTTTATCTATCGCAATATTTAATTTAGGTACGGCTTTAATAAATTTATATAATCTTAAAAATTTATTTATTCCTGCTTCTTCAATATGTTCTGTATTATATCTATATTGTTTTCTTCCTTTAGCATCCATTCCTGTTGCTTGTATTTTACTTTTTGGATCATCACTTACCCAAACATCAACATAAGCAGGAGCTAGTCCTAATTTATTTATACGTATTTGGTCTTCACTAGTAACAGGTTTGTTATTTTGGAGATAAAAATATTTAAATTTAATTTTTGGATTACCTTTTTTATCGAGATCATTAATATCATCAAATTTAACACGATAAATACCTTTTTTCTTTTTTTTTTGTTTGTCATCAAATGCGGGATCTCTTGATAATTCTATTAATTTTGTAAAAGATTTATTAAAAAGAGGAATTATTCTGTTTTTATTATGATTTGTATTAATTGACTCAATTTTTTCATACATACTCATAAAATTATCAATCCACATATTTTCATTGCTTCCTCCAATTAAATTATTTGTGCTATTTGTGCTTTTGGTACTATTTATATATTTAATAAACAAATAATAATTCATATTTCATAATAATATATCACAAATAAATTATAAGATTAAAAATAAACAAAAATATAAATTACAAACTAATTGCTTGTAATTAGTAACATAATTATGTTTTTTTAATTAATAATTAAATTTATGATTCATAAAATATTTTGAAACATGAAAATCACCTTCTGTGATCATTTTGTTTAATGTTGTTGTCAATAATTTACCCTCTTCGTTTGTGTATGAAATTTTTCTAATCGCATATCCAAGTTTCAAAGCTTGTGTACACATTTTTATTATACAATGTACACATGGCTTTGACATTCCAAAATTTCCATTATTTGTAGTTCTAATTACTACAATATTAACATTTTTAATTTTTTTATTATTTGGTCGCTTTTGAAGCTTATTAATTGCGTCTTCTTCTGCGTGAATTGATCCTAAATTTGTTTTTGTGTTATACATGTTCATTCCATACGTAAGGACCTTTAAAACAACGCATCGTTCCCTCATAAATGTAAGCAGCATGATGAGAATTACCAACCTCGCACAAATTTGTCTTAATTTGATTCGACCTAATCAAATTAATATCAGTACCATTTGGATGATTAAGTCGCTTAACACACAAAGTATCGATCATAGACATTTTGTTGATATATATGAATACACATAATAATTTAACGAATATATCACATTAAAATTATTTCAATTTTTTATCAATATTAGTGCGTTAAGGAAAACGAATAAGGGTAAACACAAATTTTTAACATTAAATATTATTTTAATGAATGTTTTATTTATTCTAATAATTATTTTTGTTATGTAAAATATAATATAATACATGTTACAAATTAAGGATAATTTTGATATTCTTGTTAACGAAC
>Ga0209319_1000492_pt1 | contig 49613 bp, 29 predicted proteins | sample RifGroE2_FD_184000 | JGI IMG/M metagenome (GOLD analysis project Ga0209319, IMG submission 184000) | Groundwater microbial communities from Rifle, Colorado - Groundwater E2 (SPAdes) (version 2) | ecosystem: Environmental > Aquatic > Deep subsurface > Groundwater | place: Rifle, Colorado, United...
CAACTTAATAACCTATATATCAATACTATCCTTATATTTTAGCACCTGTTTTTTAAACAGATAATTGTTGATAACTGAACCAAAAAGGCTGCCTATTTAAGACCTATTGGTCTTTTTAGACAGCCTCTTTTTTGTTTTATTTACAAACCCTCATGGCAATTGTTTCTATTTCAATAAGTGCCCCCAACGGTAAATTGGCCACTTCATAAGCTGCCCTTGCAGGCGGTTTCACCGAATAATATTTTCCATACACTTCGTTCATGGCAGCAAAATTTTTAATGTCTTTAAGCAAAACGGTTGATTTTACCACATCGTCAAAGGTAAACTTTGCCTCCTCTAAAATAGCTTTAATGTTTTTTAATGCCTGCTCTGTTTGGGCAGCAATGCCTTCGGGCATTTTTCCGGTTGCCGGATCGATGGGCAATTGCCCCGAAATAAACAATTGCCCATTAAAATAAATGGCTTGGCTATACGGACCAATGGCCTTTGGAGCATTATCGGTAGAGATAATCTTTTTCATATATGATTGTTTAGGATTACGACTTTTAGTGGCTTTAAACATCTAGTGAAACTAACATGCTTGAATTGCAATTCACTGGAATCACATGCGACTAGTTCATTTCAATAAATTCGAAGGGTAAGGTGACCAATGTGGCATAATCTTCACCCGATTCCCGCATGTCTTCATCATTCCCTCTATAGTACCAATGTACTTTTAATTTATTTCCTTTTTCAAAAATTTCTTCCAACCTAACCAGCAACCGTAACAGCACCTTAGCCGATGATGAGTTGTAGTAGTCAAGCTTAAATGAAAATATGGTTTCATCATTTGGCGATTTTTCATAGCCATCGATCCAGTTAAAGATAGGTTCAAAAAAATCGACCACATTTTCAGGTCTTGATTTGCCCGAAAATTCAAAAAGGCCGTTTGCTTTGTCAAGAATTACTCCAATTGTGGTTTCAGTTCCTCGTATGATCAATGGATTCATAATCCAATTCTAGTTTTTAGAATTCAAATATAAGAAATATTATTTTACTTAAAAATGAATCGCGAATTATATCTAAACCCTGTGAGTTTTGATTATCTCATATATTTCAACACCCAGTTGGTGGGCTATTTTTTTAGATTTTTCTTGTTGTACCTTATTTCCGCAAGTCACGGGGTGACTAATTGAATAACAATTGTTTGCCTTCTTTGTGTCAAATTGAGTCACCCCGTGACTTTCAACGGTTTACCAGATGACCTGCGGATTTTAGGTTGTATTTAATTATCCATCCATTCCTTCAAAATATTTCCACAAACTATCATCGGGCACGGAGGCCACTATGCGGAGCGGTGTTTTTTGAATAGGGTGTATCAACTCAATACAACGTGCGTGCAAACTAATGCCCCCGTCGGGATTGGAGCGGGGAAAGCCATATTTTAAATCACCTTTGATGGGACAACCTATAGCTGCCAGTTGGGCCCTGATTTGATGATGACGACCTGTCAAAAGCTGCACTTCCAATAGGTAATAGGTATCAGATTTTCCAATGAGCCGGTATTCTAAGATAGCCTCCTTGGCCCCAACTACAGAAGCATTGCAAACCCTTGATTTGTTCTTCACTGTATCTTTAACTAAAAAATGGGTGAGCCTCCCTTCTTGTTCCTTGGGAGGGTTTTTAACCAAAGCCCAATAGGTCTTTTTTATGGCCTCCTTATCTTTAAACATTTCATTTAGACGGGTCAAAGCCTTGCTGGTTCTAGCAAAAAGGATGGCCCCCGTGGTGGGACGATCGATGCGGTGGGTTACACCTAAAAAGACTTCTCCCGGCTTATTAAATGTAACTTTCAGGTAATTTTTTATATGTTCACTTAAAGGGGTATCACCTGTTTTATCGCCCTGAACAATATCTGAAACCTTTTTATTGACGGCAATAATATGGTTGTCGATATATAAAATTTCCAAAGGTTCCATGGCACATAAACAGAGGTTAATATTGCTCTTTTTCGTTTGGAAAATCATGGCTCCTAACATCTGAAATATAAGCCTTGACAGCTCCATCAATTTCGGCAGCCAGATTATGGTACCTACGTAAAAACCGGGGTGAAAATTCCTGGTTGATGCCTAACATATCGTGCAGTACCAATACTTGTCCATCGACCCCGCCACCGGCACCAATACCAATCACAGGGATTTTCACCATCTGAGCTACCTCTTCGGCTAACTTAGCAGGGACTTTTTCAATAACCATGGCAAAACAACCCAGTTCTTCCAGTAATTTAGCATCTTCTTTTAACCTCCGGGCTTCTTCCTCCTGCTTAGCACGGACTACATAGGTCCCGAATTTGTGAATGCTCTGAGGGGTTAGACCTAAATGTCCCATCACGGGAATGCCGGCAGATAAAATCCGGATAATGGATTCCTTTACTTCGCTGCCTCCTTCTAGTTTTACGGCATGAGCTCCGGTTTCTTTCATGATGCGGATAGAAGAATTGAGTGCCTCTTTAGAATTCCCCTGATAGGTACCAAAAGGCAAATCGACTACCACCAAGGCCCTATGCACGGCACGTACCACCGAAGCCCCGTGATAAATCATGTTGTCGAGGGTAATGGGCAAAGTGGTTTCAAAACCTGCCATCACGTTCGAAGCGGAATCACCCACTAAAATAATGTCAATTCCAGCGGCATCAACCAACCGGGCCATGCTGTAATCGTACGCAGTCAACATGGCAATTTTTTCACCATGGAATTTCATCTCGTTCAAGATGTGCGTGGTAATTATCTTTACTTCTTTATGTACTGACATTTCTTTAGTTTTTTAACTGTTTCAAAAAAAGACAACTGCAAATTTGGGGAAATATTAGTTAAGAAAACCAAAAGCCGGTAATTTTTTAATGACAGCTATCAGAAGATAGACGTTTGACCTGAGATTTGATTCTTAACACAAGATGCTGATCCCTTTGAGGAACAGAGGAAAACACTTTCACGACGAAGTTCGCAAACCAAGTGCATAGTAATTTATCATCCAATTCGGTGCTTTAGCTATGAAATCCACATGTTTTTACAAACACAAATACGTAAATATTTATTTTACAAACATGTAGGTTCCATCATACCCAACTACAAAGAATAAATCCGATGAAATATAAATAATCCTGTCATCTTACCTAAAAGTTAGGTGCTCCCCAATCAGGCTTAATTGGGGAGAGACGGAAAATTCTAAACTAAGCAGCATTGAATAAAACAAACATTTCATTCATTTATCGGACATAGTTTAACCCTATTTTTTAATTTGATACGTAGTGTCAATCAATAGATTTGGTTTAAAAGCCATGGCAATCCGTTCCCAGGGAACCAATTTAAAGTTTTGGGTCGATAAAGAATCACCATCGTAATTATAACCATCCTGGGCAATAAAAAAACCTTGTAGAAAATCGGGACCCAGGCTTAAATTTATCACGTCGAGTCCGTCAGTTTCTTCGGAACCGTCAACAGCACCGTCAACCACCGAAAAACTTCCCTGATAAGCGTTGTTTCCTTCTCTTTCGAAAACGGCATAGCTGTTATTTCCCTGCGATGATGCCAGTAAATAGCCTTTTCCATGAGAACCATAATAAAGGGAGATTCCCTCCATATCGTACAAAATATTCCGGTTCAACGTGTCGCTTCCCTGAACCAATGTGCGTGTACTATCGGCGCTGGCTTTGGCACTGAATTTCCAGATACCTTTTTCCTCTTCACCTACAAAAAGGTTGCCCAGTTCATCGTCGGCCACCATACCTTCAGTTTGCGAGCCAACTTTCATGGTACGGACAATTTTACCATCAATCAAATTCGCATTGGTAGCAAACAGTTCCCATTGTTCTAAAACGCCATTTTTCCCGTTTACAAAAGCGTAATGTTTATTTTCCGCCTTATCATGATAAAGGCAAAACCCATATACTTCGTCCACTTCGGAGGCTAACAACCGGGCATGAATGGGTGTAAGGCTGCCCGAATCGGGATCCACTTTCATCAAGGTAATCGTGTTGGTGGTGCGGTTACTGGCTCCCACAATATCAATGAGTGAGCCGTTTAAATTAAAATTGTAACGGACATCAATATTATTTACCCGGCCAACGGAATAAAAGAACCGTTCGGTGCCATTTAAATTATACACACAGATACCCCGTTTTTTATCGGTGCCAATAATGCGGCTATCGGCCGGATTGGCTTTATTCACCCACACCGATGGATCATCGGCGGCATCATCGTTCAGTTGTGAAACTACCGGAGTGGTTTCTACACTTGCCGTTACTTGAAAAATGGTATCATAAATATTGATAACCTCGGTTTGTTCCTGCTTAGGAGTGTTGCACGAAGCTACCAAAAGCGCGATAGTAATAAAGAATAAAAGTTGTTTCATTGTATATTTGGTTTATAGTTAAAAATTTAGTTTAATACCCATACGTCCCCACCAGGAGTAGTATTCCTGTTGCTGGAGGTATTTGGTTGAACCCAAAAACATGGTTTTGGGGGTATTGAGAATATTCATGACATCGACAAAACACTTTACATTTTTATTGATGGCATAAGATGATGTAAAATCCAAATGCCAGGCTTTATCGACATATTCATCCAAATCGGCATCATTTCCAGCTAGCTCCAAATATTTATCATGAAAATTGGCCGAAAGTTTGGCATAAAACTTTTTGTCCTCGTAAAACAAAGCCAGGTTTAGCGCATGTTTCGATTGCCCCGGCAATTTAATGTGCTCTATTTCATCTTTATTCAAGAAATCTTCAATTCCACCATTACTCATATCAAGGGTATCGGAGGTGAAATTTGCTGGGAAACGCTTATACATAACTGCATCGGAATAGGTGAAAGCATAATTGGAATAGATTCCAAAATTGGAAAAAAACCGGGGTAAAAAAGTTTCTTCCAAAAATTTTAATTGAAACTGTCCCTGCAATTCCACCCCAAAAACATCAGCTTCTATCCCGTTTATGGGTTGTTTAGCATCGCCATGTCCTTTTATATCTGGAATGTAAGCATGGATTCTATATGGAATAATAAAATTATCAATTTTTTTATAATATAAACCGGCCGATAGCAAGCCATCGTGGCTCAAGTATTTTTCTAACATCAGATCAATGTTTTTTGAAAGTGGGTACTCCAAGTTAACATTCCCATAGGTAGCGTCATGCAAATCGACTTCTCGATTCGGGAGTACATCCTCAAAATTAGGCCTTGCAAACGATGAAGTGTAAGCAGCCCTGATATATAGCCTTTCAACGGGCGAATATTTAATCTGGAAATTGGGTAAAACAAAATTATGGTTTCTACTGTCTGATTCAACATAGGAGGTATCGAAATATCCTCTACTGTTTCTTTCTACAGTATTTCCTTGGTAATCTACCTGAGTATTTTCAATGCGTACCCCACCTATGATAGTAAGTTTTGAGAAATCGTACTGCAACATGGCATAGTAGCTGGTAATAAGTTCGGTAGCATCGTAATCGGCTACCAGTGATTCTTCACGCGATTCGGTATCGTACTGATCGCCGTAGTAAAAAAAGAGGGCGTTGTAGTTGTAAAAATCACGTATTTTCTGGGGGTCAGGTATTTGTTCCACTACATAACCCTGGTTTAACAGGTTGGTTGTTTTTACCCCGGATGAAATATCTACCAGATTTAAAGTTTGCCGTGGGCGTGTGGATGGATAGATAAAATCGAACCAATCGGGATCATAACTTGAAAAAGCTTTTGCCTCTTCGTCGCGCGATTTGTTTTTCTGACGCATTTTTCCTCCAAACTTTAAATACCCCTTTCCTGGTAAAAAAACTGCTTTTATGGGAATTTCCAAATTTACTTTCGCGGTTAGGTTTTCATCATTCACCAAACTCTCTGTCAGTTTTAGTCCATCGAATTCGTAGTTTGCATAATCATTAGCTATAGAATCATCTTCCGGATTATCAAATACAGGTTTTGGAAATGAAGTACCATCCCTGTCGAGCCGGGTAACTAAAGCGTGCCCCAGATTACTAAACCCGGCTTCCAATCGATCAGGAGTTTCCTCTTTTGCTTGGGCATAAGACAGTTCATAATCTAATTTAAAAAATTCAAAGTAATTTTCGCCACCAAAATTTAAGGTATTTACCTGCTGTTTCTGGGTACGGAACTTTACATCGTGAACAACACTTCCATATAAATAGTTGTTGATGTCCACAGCATCTTCTAAGTCGTATATTTTTCTGCTCCGGGTTTGTTCATCACTAAACTGGTTAAACATACCCTTGAGGTAAATCGTATTATTTTTATTGAATTCGTAATCCAGGGTGGCACTCAAACCGGTACGCTTACGTAAGGTTTCGTAATAACGCAATTGAAACTCCTGATACATAACATTATAGTTATTTGCACCTTCACCTGTTGATCCCCAGAATGGACCTTTTACAAATTTTGCTTCTAAATTATCAGAGCCTTGTTCGTTTTCGTAATAACTGGCATTCATCTGGAAACCAAAATTATTTTTCCGGGCTCCATACGATAGTTGCATGTTGTAATTGGGGGTTCCGCGTAGTTTGCTGTAACCCGCGGAAATATTTGCTTTTATTTCGGGAACCTCACTTTTGGCATTCTTTGTAACAATATTTACTGAACCGGCAATGCCATCGCCATCCATGTCGGGTGTCAGCACTTTGGTCACTTCAATGGTTTCTATCTGGTCAGCCGAAATAATATCCATACCCACATAACGTACCCCGCCTTCCGGGGAAGGTATTTGTGCTCCATTGATATTAAAGTTTGTAAATTCGGGTGGTGTTCCCCTGAGCTGGATAAATTTTCCTTCGCCCTGATCGCGCCGTAAGGTTATTCCGGTAATTCGTTGCATAGCTTCGGCGGCATTCATATCGGGGAATTTTTCAATTTGCTCTGCCGACACAATGTTCTTAATATTTTCGGCCTTTTCCTGTGTAATCAGGGCTTTAGTTTGACCTTTGGTTTGTGCATTCACTACAACCTGATCAATAGTCTGTGATGAGGATCTGAGTTTAACCGTAATATTGTCTGTTTTATTCAATTCCAGTTGTTTGGTAAAAACCTCGTAACCTAAAAACGAAATTTTAACCTCAACATTTTTTTGTGAAATATTATTGAGTAAGAACGTACCATCAATTTTTGTAGAGGTTCCATGAGTGGTACCAGTAATAAAGACGTTAGCTCCAATCAAAAGTTCACCATTTTCATCGAAAACCTTACCTGATAATCTATATTGTGCATTCCCGTTCAAAATCAGGGAAAAGAAAAAGGTAAATAGAAGTAAATATTTCATTTCAGCGTTTAAATTCATGCCATTTTATTTACAATTGAGATTGATCCATGAATAATGATTGTATTCTTAAAAAAGAAAGAGGACTCAGAAAATGCTGTATTCAACAATTTCCGGGTCCCTTTTCTATAAAACATATTGAATACTTCTCACTTTATATGAATTCAAAAGTTAAGTCGGGTATTATTCAATAATTATTTTTTGAGTAGCTGTTCTGAAATTTTGCTCAACTTTAATGTAATACATACCGGCCTGTAAGTTTTGAACATCAAATGTGGCGGTTAAGTTTTCGGTAGAAATCTGTTTAGCTATCCGCCCCAATTGGTCGTAAACCATAACTTTTGATAATCCCTGATTTTCGAATTCAACAGTTAACGAAGATTGAACCGGATTGGGATAAACCCTCATTGATAAAGCATCGGAATAGATGGTCGATTCATGAATTGCTGTAACCATACTAAAGGTAACATATAATTTAGGAACACGTTCTGCATGGTTGGCGCCGTCGCCACCCTCTTCGGGATCGGCAATGTTTTCGAACGATTCCCATTCACGGGCATTCTCAAATTCAGTAACTCCCTGGTTTTCGCCCGATACAATAAAGGCAATAGCATTACCCGATGTCCAACCGGAACGGTTAACAATTTCCTGAACAATGCTTTTTAATTCAGGAGTTTTGTGAGTAGTCCACAATCCCCATTCTTCAGCTACATCCCATTTTACTGTAGCAGCGGTTTTTGTACGGGCTGTAATTAAGCTTTCCATTGTAAATGTTGGCGCATTGTCAGCAGCTTCGGCTACAATGGTAAGTTTTGCAACATCTTCCACAGTTTTAGGTTCGTGCGAAGTGATCTCTAAATAAGCAGTTTCAATTATGGCTCCTTTTGGGATGGTAACATTTTGGAAACGAAGCCCGTTTACAAGAATGTTGGCATCGCCATCGGCACCTTCCCAACCAGCATCCAAATCATCATCTATTAAGGTATCCATTTCATCGTTTTCCTGCTCGGCATCATCGGTTGAAATGCTGATGGTAATGGAGTCAATTACTACATCATTATCGTCTTCAACATAAATAAGAGTTTCACCGGTTTTTAATATGGGAACAACCAAAGTATAAGTGGGTGCTGTATAATAAATTACCAACCGGGGAACGCGTTCTGCATGGTTAGCCCCGTCGCCACCCTCTTCGGGATCGGCTATATTTTCGAACGATTCCCATTCGCGGGCATTCTCGAATTCAGTTACTCCCTGGTTTTCACCAGAAATCATAAAAGCAATTGAATTTCCTAACGACCAACCTGAACGATCAATAATTTCCTGAACAATACTTTTTACATCAGGAGTTTTATGGGTTGTCCATAATCCCCATTCTTCAGCCACATCCCATTTTACTGTAGCAGCGGTTTTTGTACGGGCTGTAATTAAGCTTTCCATTGTAAATGTAGGTGCATTGTCAGCAGCTTCGGCTGCAATGGTAAGTTTAGCCACATCTTCTACAGTTTTGGGTTCGTGCGATGTAATTACAATAAAAGCTGAATCAATGGTTGCTCCTTGAGGAATAGTGATGTTTTGAAAACGGAGACCATTTGTTAGAATATTCGCATCACCATCGGCACCTTCCCAACCAGCATCCAAATCATCATCAATCAAGGTATCCATTTCGTCGTTTTCCTGTTCGGCATCATCGGTTGAAATGCTTACGGTAATGGAGTCAATTACCACGTCATTATCGTCCTCAACATAAATTAGAGTTTCACCGGTTTTAACAATTGGAATTTCCAGTTTCACATTCTGACCGAACGTAAAAATGCTTACTAGCATTACAGTTAAGATAAGTAAAGATTTTTTCATATTTATAAAATTTAGTTTTAGCAATTTGATTTTTCAAAATTAGAATCTATGCCTTCGGTTGGCAATAGTTAAAACATTAAGTGGGGTATAGTCATTTTAACTATATTGATATAACATTCTGAAATACAAAATCATAAATATTAAAATGCTTGTTTGGTTTGAGCAAACTTAGGATTGGCTTAACAAATGAGTGAATAATTAAAATTGGATTAACATTTCGGTAATGTACAATGCCATTTTAATCATCAAATTGCAACTGATTTAAACAGGAACACAAACCTAGCGATTCCATGCTCCAGATAATCATAGCCGACGATCATGCCGTAGTACGTACCGGGCTCCAGTTTATTTTTGATGCAACACCCGATATGGTTTTAGCTGCCGAATGCCGGAACGGTAACGAACTTCTGGAACGGTTAAAAACCCATATCTTCGATGTGGTGATTCTGGATATTACCATGCCCGGAACCGATGCCTTTGAAGTTTTAGAACAAATAAAATCAAGCTATCCGAAGCTTCCTGTTATTGTTTTTACCATGAATAGTGACCGGAGTTTTGCACTTAGGATGTTTAAAAAGGGAGCCGATGCGTTTATTAACAAAGAATCGTCGCCCGAGTTATTGTTACAGGCTATCCGCACCGTTGCTCAAGGGAAAAAATTCCAAACCCAGGAACAAATTGAACTGGTGATGAACCATATTGCTGATCCTAAATCGAATGAAAACGCCAAGCATGACAGGCTTTCGGATCGGGAATTTCAAATTTTGTGTATGTTGGCATCAGGTATGAAAAAAACCGAAATTGCTAGCAACCTCTCCATTAGCAAAAATACCGTGAACAACCACCGTAACAACATCATGAAAAAAATGGAGTTCGAAACAACGGCTGATTTGGCCCGGTACGCGGTAACCAACCATTTAATCGGGTAGAAGTGTAACAATGAAGGTTAAACTCATACTACTCATATTTCTATTTACCTCGCTATGGCAGGTAAATGCTCAGAAAGCAGTAAATCTGGAATATATCAGACAACTTGCCAATACGGATTTAGAGGAAGCAAATAGCCAGATAAATCTTTGGCTAACATCAAAAAACCAAAAAATTACCGTTCACGATTCATCTGAATTGCTTTTTTTTCGGGCTTACATTTTGGTGAACCTGGGATTTATTGATTCGGCCCTGAACCTTTTCAACGAATGTGCCCATTATTCCGATAGGAACCACCAGTATTCAATTAAAATTCTAAGTCACTGCGAGATAGGTAATATTTATTACAACTGGGGAAAATATGATAAAGCCCTGAATTATTTTTTAAAAGCCCAAAAAGAGAGTTTAATAAACAATGATATTCAAGGACAAGCCGAAGCATTGAACTATATTGGCAAGTACCACCACTCTTTGGGCAATTTTGATAAGTCGATGGAATATTTTAATAAAGCTTTTATTTTGGCTCAACGCTACCATATAAGAGAGCTACAGGCCACATTAAAAGCAAACATCGGGAAATATTACGAAAGTATCGGCAATTACGACGACGCCCTTTCGAACTACATGCAGGCACTAAAGCTTAAAGACAGTATCCAGAACCGGATGGTAAAAGGAACCATCTATAACCATCTGGGGAATCTGTATCAGGCTATCGGCAATTATGAGCAAAGCCTCATTTATCATAAATTGGGCCTCAATGAACGGAGGCAACTGAGATATGTAGAAGGTATCAGTAAATCCTATAAAAATATTGGCGAAGTGTATCTCGATTTAAAACTTCCAGATACTGCCATGTATTATTTTAGGCAGGCTCTTTATTTTTCAGAAAAGGTTAATTATCAAAAAGGTATCATCAAATCATTGCTTGACATAGGAGCCATTTATTTGCAAAAAAACAATTTTACAAAAGCCCGCGATTACTCCAACAAAGCATTAAAACTGGCAGCCGATATGGGATACGACAAAGGAATTATTCAGGCAAATTTTAATATCGGTCAATCGTATTTAAACGAAAATTTGTTAGCAAAGGCTGAACCCTATTTTACTCAAAGTATGCAAATTGCTACTATGAACGGGATGAAAGAGGAAATATGCGACAATAGTTTTTCGCTGTATCAAATAACCGAAAGAACGGGCAATCCTATCAAAGCACTGGAATATCTGAAAAAATATTACGATACCAAAATGGCCATTGTTAACGAACAAACATCGAAGCATATTGCCGAGATGGAACACAGTTATGAAATGGAACAAAAGGAAAAAGCCAATGAACTGTTACGGAAACAGAATGAAATAAATATGCTTACCATTGCCCGCAAAAACGGGTTTATCTCTTTAATTTCAATTATTCTGGGGTTGACCCTTTTTGTGATTTTTGCCTTTTACTTACGATACACTTCGAAGCAAAAAACCAATAAACAACTGGCGTTGCTAAATACCGAAATTGTCCGCCAAAACCGCGAATTGACCCGTTTGAATGAACAGTTGAATGTGGTGAACCACGAAAAGGACAACTTTTTTTCCATTATTGCCCACGAGGTGCGAAACCCGTTATGGTGGTTCCGGAATTTGGCCGAAACCCTTTCGGAAAATTATGACAAGATGCCGAAAGAAAAGCTGGGAAAAGCCATCCAGTCGCTCGATGAATCGGCAAAAAATTCATTCCACCTGATGGATAATTTATTGCAGTGGTCGAAATCGCAGTTAAACCGGATGTCGTTCCACCCACAGGAATTGAATTTAACCGAACAGATTGACGAAAACCTAAAGCTTTGGAAAACAGCCGCCAATTATAAGAATATTGAGATAAGGAAAAATGCCGGATCCAATTTAAAACTTTTTGCCGATAAGGATATGATAAACACCATTATCAGAAACCTGCTTTCGAATGCCATAAAATATACACATCCCAATGGGATTATTGAAATTGAAGCTTATCAAAAAGATTCAACGATTTTCTTTAAAGTAAAGGATTCCGGAATTGGAATCCCAAAATCGAATCTCAAAAAATTATTTGACCCAAATCACCAGTTTTCAACTATGGGTATCATGCAGGAAAAGGGTTCAGGAATCGGGCTTAAACTCTGTAAAGATTTTGTGGAACTTAACCATGGAACCATTGATGTGGAAAGCATCGAAAATCAGGGAACCTATTTCTGTTGCTCATTTCCAGGAATAGAATAATTGAGATTGACACTTTTTACTTTCCATGTTTTGCGGTATATGCACCGGAGAAATCATGATACTTGTATGTTAAGCTTTAAACTTTCATCCCAATGACTAATACATCATCAATTTGGCGATAGTTGCCTTTCCACTGATCAAAGCGTTGTTCGAGTTCTTTTTGCTGTTCTGCAATCTCAAGCTGATGAATATCTATCAACATTTGTTTAAAGTTTCGGGTAAACATTTTCCGTCCGTTTTCACCACCAAATTGATCGTAAAAACCATCGGAAAAGATATAAATCAAATCACCTTTAACCAGTTCAATGACATTGTTGGTAAAGGGTTCCTCTTCCAGTAAGTGAATACCAATGGGCATCCGGTCTGCTTCATATTCCGTAAGAACCGCATCCCTGATAAGGTAAAGCGGGTTGTTGGCTCCGGCATATTGCATTTGGTCCGACCCATCGTTAAAGATGCAGACAGCACAATCCATACCATCAGTGGTACTATCGTTGAAATCGCCGGTTTGGTGAAGGGCGCTTTTTACTTTCGTCCGTAGTTTGTTTAAAATATCGGCAGCATCGGTAAATTGTTCTTTGTCAACAATTTCGTTTAATAAAGTGGTACCCAACATACTCATAAACGCCCCAGGAACTCCATGTCCGGTACAATCCACAGCAGCCACCACGGTTTGTTGACTGACTTTGCGTATCCAGTAAAAATCGCCACTAACAATATCGCGGGGCCTGAACATGATAAAATAATTGCTGAGCACCTCCTTTATTGCGGCATCAGGTGGCAACACCGCAGCTTGAATACGGCTGGCGTATTCAATGCTGTCGGTAATTTTTTGTTTCTGTTCTGTAATCATGTCGCGCTGCTTTTCGGCAATGTCGCGCTGTTTCGTAATTTCATTTTTTTGGTCTTCAATGGCATCGCGTTGGGCCTCGATTTCTTCTTTCTGTTGCACAATTTCCTGGTTCTTAACACCAAGCAAGGCATAAGCCTGTTTCACCCGACGGTTTTGCTGAATAATGAGGAGTGAGAAAATGGATATCAACACCAAAATAGATAAACCCGAAATGATAAAATTCTTTTGCCTCTTGTTCTTTTCCTTTTGCAGGAACAGTTCCTTTTGCCATTCACGTTCCTTTTTTTCGGTTTCGTACCTGATTTGCATATCGGCTATCTTTTTAATGCTCTCTGTACTCATCATCTTATCCTTTATTTTTGAATAATCGGTAAAATAAGCATAGGCCGGGGCAAACTCACCTTTTGCTGCGTGGGCTTTTGCTAAGGCAAAAAGAATATCTTTTTCCAAATCCTGAAATTGAAGTCTCTGAGAAATCTTGAGTGCATTTTGGAACAAGGCAATCCCTTCGTTAAACTTTTTCTGCTCGGTATATGTGGAACCTAAACTTAATGAGGAATTGGCAATCCCGCTTTCATCTTCAATTTCGGTGCGCATTTCGAGAGCCATTTTAAAATATTGAACGGCTAAATCGGTTTCTTTGAATACTTTGTGCAATGTCCCAATATTGTTGAGCATGGCAGCAGCATTTTTCTGATCACCAATTTCTTTATAAATAGACAATCCTTCCTGATACTCCATCAAAGCACTATCGCGTTCGCCCAAACTACGGTAAACCAACGCCAGGTTGGTGTGCGAACGGGCAATATATTTCCGGTCGCCCACGGCATCGCGCAGCGATAACGAACGTTGGTAATAATCGAGCGCTTTACGGTGATTCCCTGATTGCCAGTGAACACCGCCAATAAAGTTTAACGCATCGGCTTCCAGGAATTTATCGCCCATGGCTTGATATTCCTGTAACGACAATTCATAATATTCAAGAGCCTTTTCAAAGTTTCCCAGGTCTTTATAAATTAACCCGATGTTATTCATGGTAGAAGCTATCACCTTTTTGTCGCCGGTTTTTTCGCGCATCGCCAATGCTTGCAGGTAGTTTTCCAGCGCTTTTTTATACTCCTTACTTTGCCAATATACCCCACCCAGACTATTGTAATTGGATGCCAATTGGTCAAAGTAATAGGTCTGTTTCAATAAATTGATGGATTGTTCCAGAAAGCCCTCGGCCTTGGCAAAGTTGTTCTGGTTTTTATACAATATTGCCAGGTTATTTAGTGTAGAGGCGATGCCGACAGTATCGGAAAGCTTTTCGCGGATGATCAGTGATTTTTTGTAATACATTTCAGCCGAATCGTTAAAATTCCGGTTTAGATATACATTCCCAATCTGATTCAGGGTAATGGCAATTTCGGGTTTGTTATCTTCCTGGTACCAGCAACCCAACGCCCGGTAATAGTATTCTAACGAAGTATTGTAATCTCCCAAACTTTGGCTGGCCAAACCCAGATTGTTCAATATTCTGGCTTTCTCTTCTTTTTCGCCTTGCTGCTCACGGATTTGGAGGGCGAGCGTATAAAATTGGATGGCTTGTTCATAGTCGTTTTTCCGCCAAAAAGTACCTCCCAAATAGTTGTAGGAATCGGCCTGACCCTCCTGATCGGTCAAACTTTCATAAATATCTAAGGCTTTATAATGCTGATCGATAGCCTCGTCCAGCCTTCCGGCATCGCGATAAGCTGAACCTAATTGATTTAAAAGGGTTGCCGCTTCAGTTTTAGATTTTGCTTTTTTGAGTTCGCCCTCCAACTGCTTAATATCTTTGGCACCAACAAGATAAACAAAACCAAAAAGAAACATGAAACTAATAAATTTTGCAAAGTGCATCGGTACTATTCGTTTAGGGATCATCATGGCCTAAATTTAAGAATTATTCGGAACATGTCAACCAATTTTTTAGGAGCACCAAGATTCAGAAAGTTGACAGAAAACCATCAAACATATAAAGTTTACAAACAGATTAATGAGATTCCTCTTTAATTTCATCAACCGCCCCTTTGAATTGTCCCCTGGCTAACCTCACATTTACAACGTCACCCGTTTGAATGTGCTGTACATCTTTGAGAATTTTTCCCTGGTGGATGACGATTGAAAAACCGCGCTCAAGGATGGATTGAGGATCGGCCCATGCGGCCTTCTCAGCCAGATGTTTTAACCGTTGTTCTTGTTCTTTGATGGATTGCTGAAACCCATGTACCAGACGTTTTTGGTTCCATTGCAACCGTTCGGTTTCATGCAGCAGTAAGCTTGTGGAAAGTGTTTTAATACTTGCCGAAAACCGATCTAACTGGTTGTACCTTGACTGGTTAAATTGCCGGATGCCATGCACCAAATGCGAACTGGCTAAAACCAGCTTTTGTTGATGGATGGCCATTACCTCCTTGATGCTTGCCTGAAAAAGAAAGGAATAGTCTTGCAATTGTCGGTCTTTTGCTACCAGTTTTTGTTGCACAAGCTCTTTCACATAGTTCAGGTTATCATCCAATTGGGATGCAAAAGCGGCTACAGATTCAATCAAAAAACCTGCCACCGCGGTTGGTGTCTTCAACCGGGTGTGAGCCACCATATCTACTACTGAATCATCGCGTTCGTGACCAATACCTGTAATCACCGGCAATGGAAACTGAGTGATGTAATAGGCCAACCCATAATCGTCGAAACAACTCAAATCGCTTTTCGAACCTCCACCCCGCAAGAGTACCACAGCATCAAAATCTTCCATCAGCGCATAAATCTGTTCAAAGGCATTGATGATGGATTGTGGTGCCTGATCGCCCTGCATTAATGCCGGGAAAAGGTGTGTATAAAAATCGAATCCATAGGGATTGTTCATTAATTGATCGGTAAAATCGCCAAATCCCGCGGCTGTTTCCGACGAAATAACTGCAATCCTCTGTGGTACTATTACCAGAGACAACATCTGGTTCATTTCGATTACACCATCTTCCTGAAGCTGTTTGATGACCAAGGCCCTCTTCCGCGCAATGTCACCTATGGTAAACTGGGGATCGATATCGGTAATATTCAAACTAAAACCATATACTTCATGAAATTCCACCGAAGCTTTCACCAACACCTTTAAACCAGCCCGCAAGGTTTCGCCGGAAGTGGTTTCAAAATAGGGTTTGATCATCCGGAAAGCAAAAGTCCAAATGGTGGCCCGGCATTTTGCAGCAATTTTATCAGTGTCGGGTTCCTTTTCAATCAGTTCCAGATAGCAATGCCCACTCCGGTTTTGGTTTATTTCGCTGATTTCGCCCACTACCCAAACCGGAAAAGGGAAATTATTCTGCAAAGCTGTTTTTACATTCCCGGTCAACTGCGATAACGAAATGGATTCGACGCTCATGGGTTCTTTACTATTTTCCGGGAGCTAATGGTTTGATTTGAGATAACCTCCAGAATGTAAACACCCCGTTCCAGGCCCGCCAGGTTTTTTAATTCCAGATGCTTAAAGGCCGTATTGTTGCAATTCCAGCTTTCACTATAAACTACTGAACCTTTAACATCCAAAAGATTCACTATTAATGTCTGCTTTTCTACAAAATAGGCATCCAATTCCAAGTAATCGTAGAAAGGATTTGGAAATACAGTCAACAATTGGTCTTTGGAGTAATCATCCACATGAAGGTTTTGAGCTTTCGAAAGTGCTTTAGCAAAATCAGGAACCCCGTAACCATAATAATCGTCGGGAGTTAAGTAGTTGGAGGAGGTCTGCCGGATCAAACCGAGCAGTTCCTGGTTCGAATACCCGGGCAGTGCCTGCCACAAACAGGCAACCATTCCGGCAATTAACGGACCTGAAAATGAGGTTCCCGAACCCTGCCCAATTTCGCCGGTTGGCAATACCAATGAAGTCTGAACCCCTTGCCCTACCACATCGGGTTTTGTGCGGCCATCAGCAGATGGCCCCAAACTGCTAAAACCTGCCAGGTTTCCCATGGAATCAACTGCACCAACACACAACACATGTTCCCCATCGCTGGGTGCCGTAATGTGCTGCCAAGGGTTGTCGCCTTCGTTCCCGGCACTGTTGACCATAAAAATACCTTTTGAAAAAGCTTTCTCGGCCCCTTGGGTAACCCGGGTAGTTTTGCCATCCATATCCTGATAACTGTAACTCATTGCATCATCATCGAAAACACTGTAGCCCAGCGAAGCCGTAATTATATCCACGCCGGCACTATCGGCAAATTCAGCCGCGGCAATAAAATTCTCCTCCTCGATGCGGTATTCGGAATAGACATTCTCAGAGCGTAACAACCAAAAAGAGGCTTCGGGTGCCGACCCCACCAATTGGCCAGGAAGGTTGCTGGCAATAATTGAAAGAACATTCATGCCGTGTTGGTGATCTTCAAAAACTGAAGCATCGTTTTCTACAAAATCAAAGGTTCCTAACAGTCGGTTATTCTGAAACATGCTTTCAAAAGCAGTAAACTCATCCGCCCGGTAAAAACCGCCATCGAGAACCGCCATTTGGATGCCATCCCCCATGTATCCCTGGTTATGCAACATTTGGATATTGCACATGGTCAGTTGGTTTTCGGAGGCGCCATAGTCTATCGTTACCGGAACCTCAATGCTGCTCTCTTCATGCCATTTGGAAGTCAGGTTTGAGGATTTTAAGCTAGCTCCCAAATAAACGGCAGATACCTTTTTTACAAATGAAACCTGCACCAATTGATCCGGAAATGAGGCATTGTTGGTAAGAAATACAGCAGAATTCAACCACCTGGAAGTAACATGCAATACTGCATCAAACTTGCAAATACTGTCGGCATAAGATTTATTTACAGGGAAATCTTCTTCGGTAACAGCAATCCCGTTTTTAATCCGCCGATCCAATGCCCTGTTTGAAAGGAATACTTCAGGGTGCTCCACGGAGTATTCAGTTCCAAGTTTGTCGGTAAATTCAACCAAAAAACCATAGGAATAATTTTGACAGAATACCGGCATTCCTATCAAAACACCAAACACTACTAACCAGAATTTATTCCTTTCCATAGTCAATTAACGTTTGTCTGTAAATAGTCCCTTTGGTAATTCTATCTTCAACATTTACAAGGGGATCAATATCTTCGTCACCACGGATATCTATTTGTATTTTCTCAATTAACCCGATACCTTTGGCATATTTTTCAGTAAATAAAACTTTATCTATTAGCGATTCTTTATCTTTTTGAGTAACAGTTAACACAGAGTCAAACGATAAATCATTCAATAGGTATGGTTCATCTAAATCTGAAACAATAAAAGAGTATTGCTCCAAGGTATCTAACCGGTTGTAGGCATTTCCGTTCCAGGTTTTTCCCAATTCGGCAGGAAATTTCAATTTGATGTACCGGATGTTCTCTTCCACCTGAATGGCTTCATGATTCACAATGCCCGCCTGCCATACCTGATTAATATCCCAGGACTGATCTATTTCTGATTTAACGTACCGTTCCAACCGCATCATGGAATCGTGGGTTGCATCAAGGGTCCAACCTGCACAAACTTCTTTAACAAAATAATTGACAGTATCATACACCTCCGATGCTTTATCAATAACAATATAAGTTGCTTGATACGTCCGCCAGGCACTGCTATCCAAAGGAAAGTACGCTGAGTTGTAAACAACCGGACTGGGCTCAATGTGCGATTCGTTGCACGCCCAAAGCAACAGCACAATAACAAAACTATATGCCACATTTTTTATCATGTGGTAAAGATATAAAAAATAGAGTTTAGAGTTTAGAGTTTAGAGTTTAGAGATTGGAAAGATATTAGATTATTACTCCAGTCTCCTTATTAAAATCTATTCATTAAATGCAGAGCCATTTTTCATCATGGCGGCGGTTTGGATCAACCGGATCATTTCGCAGCGGTAGCCTTCGTCGTCGGAACCTTTGGCTCTTTTGGCCAGTTCTATGGCCGACTCAAATGTGGCTGTACCTTTAAATTCCGAATCACGCAACAACATTCCAAATTCGGCTACTGAAGCCGAGAATCGAAAATCGCCTGAAAGTTCATTTAAAGCAATTGGTTGATTCAATACAACCTTGTCGATCAACTTACTTTGGAACCCATCAGGCTCTTTGTACCGAAGTTTCAAAGTAACCAAATCGTTACTTTGGGTGGCTGCTTCGGTAAGGTTTTGATTCTGGTATTTCAATTTTCTGTCAGTTTTTAAATCTTTTACCGGAACAATTTCATACAAAGCTGTTACCGAATGACCCGCGCCCATTTCGCCGGCATCTTTTTTATCGTCCTCAAAATCCTCTTCGTTGAGCAACCGGTTTTCGTAGCCAATCAACCTGTATTTAGCCACCTGCGCCGGGTTAAATTCCAACTGGAACTTTACATCTTTGGCAATGGTAAACAGGGTTCCACCAAATTCGCTCACCAACACTTTCTTTGCTTCCTGCAAATTATCTATGTATGAATAGTTTCCATTTCCTTTGTCGGCAATAATTTCCATTTTATCATCTTTATAATTACCCATGCCAAAGCCCAACACGGAAATAAAGATTCCCTTTTCACGCTCTTTTTCAATCAACCGCTCCATTTCAGCGTTACTCGAAGCCCCCACGTTAAAATCACCGTCGGTGGCCAGAATAATCCGGTTATTGCCCTGTTCCATAAAATTTTCTTCCGCAATTTTATAAGCCAGTTTGATGCCTTCGCCGCCGGCTGTGGAACCACCTGCCTGCAGGTTTTCCAAAGCCCCTTTGATTTTTTGTTTGTTGCTTCCCGGAGTTGATGGCAATACCACGCCCGAATTCCCGGCATAAACCACGATGGCTATTCTATCCTGAGGCCTTAATTGTTCCGTCAACAGGATGAATGACGATTTCAGTAAAGGCAATTTGTTTGCATCCTGCATGGAACCTGAAACATCAATCAGGAAAACCAGGTTGGATGCCGGCAGTTCCCGGGAATCAATCTTTTTACCCTGAAGTCCCACATGGAGTAAATAATTATCGTTGTTCCAGGGGCATTTTGCCAGTTCGGTATGGATGCTAAAAGGGACATTTCCTTCGGGTTGTGGATAATCGTAAGTAAAATAATTGATCATCTCCTCAATACGGACTGCATCCACCGGAGGAAGTGAACCGCTATTGATGTAACGACGGATATTGCTATATGAGGCGGCATCTACATCAATTGAAAAGGTTGAAAGCGGGTTCAGATTCACCTCAGTAAAGCCGTTTTCGTGGATGGTGCTGTATCCTTCGGTATTAAAATTCTCATGAACATACATTTCGGAAGGCGCCATGCAGGCTCTTTTTGCATTTCCACGGACCTTAACTCCAGCCACTCTGCCTGAAAATACCGAGGATATGGCCTGGACCGCATCCATTTGTTTCTGCTCTCCATAACCAACCACAACGCATTCATCAAGACTCATTGCACTTAAATTTAGCCCAACATTCACCACTGTGCGACCTTTTACTAAAAACTCCTTAGTTTCGTAACCTATAAATGAAAAAACCAGGGTGGTATGCAGCGAATCCATTTGAACCTGGTAATTCCCCTGAGCATCTGTAACAGTCCCCACCGTAGTTCCTTTAACAACTACACAAACACCCAACAGGGGAGTTTTGTCGGTCGCATCAAAAACCTGCCCTTTAATAAGCTGAGCCTTCACGGTGGTTAAATTCATGGTTATCAAACCAATCACAATCAGTAAAAAAACTTTTGTTTTCATAATGGTACTTTTTAAATGATTATTTTGTTTCTTCGTTTTGCAGATAGCATGCAATCATGTTCCGGATTCCATAAATGGATGGTGATTTTTTTTTTTGAAGATTACCGGGTAACCAGAATCAGTGGGATTTGAAGCGGTTGCAAAAAAATTACCGGTTAACTAATGTAATCTTCCACTTACAACTTAAGATACCTACACATTTCAGAATAAAATGAACCTGGAACTCCATACCTTCAACGAAAAAGAGCTGCTAGCCGCCTTTAAAAAGGGAGGTGATATGGAGTTGCTTGGCCAGCTATATGCCCCTTACATGCCCCTGGTGTATGGAGTTTGCTTAAAATATTTAAAAAACCGGGAGACAGCTCAGGACGTTGTTATGGAGGTATTCGAAAAATTGGCTGTGGAACTGAAGAAGCATCCGGTACCTGAAAATTTCAAAACCTGGTTGTACGTGGTGACTAAAAACTTTTGCCTGATGAGGCTCCGCCATAATGGTTCTGAAAACCGTGCCTTTAAAAAAATGAGCGACGAGATTATGAATAATGGCTTTCATGTGCATCCCCTAGATGATATAGAGAATTACCAATGGGATGCAAAGCTGAAAGAATGCCTTGAAAAGCTTAAAACACAGCAACGCAGCTCCATTGAACTGTTTTATTACGGGAAGAAGTGCTATAAAGAAATTGCAACACAGTTACAAACTGATGAAAAAAAAGTGAAATCGGACATCCAGAATGGGAAAAGAAATTTGAAACTTTGTTTGGAGGAACATCATGAGGCTTAACTATTCAGATAGCATCAAACATTGGCTCGGTTATTTAAAAGATCGGCTTTCGGTTCAGGAACGGCACCATCTTGAACAGGAGATGAACCGCGATCCTTTTTTGCAGGATGCCATGGATGGCTTTGCCAGGATTTCGCCCGATGAACTGGAGGCCGACCTTTTGCATCTGCAACAAAGGTTGAATGCCCGACCCAAAAAGAAAAAGCTACCTGTATATTTTGTCCGGATGGCGGCATCGGTAGCCCTGTTGGCTGCTTTAAGTTCGCTATTATGGTATTTTACCAACCAACCTGCCAATAAAAAGCAGTTGGCGCAGGAAACTGCTCAAAAATCTATATCAAATGAACAAACAGCAACTCCGCTTATTAGTGAGCCTGCCCAAAAGGCAGCTATTGTTCCGGAAAAAGAATTGGAAAATATAAAAACCGGAAGCACTGATAAACAGCCCATAAAAACCAAAAAACCCGGAACTGCCAAAAATGAACCCAACCTTTTGGATAACGAACCGGAAACAACGCCTTTAGCATTGGCTGAATCCAATGCTGCTGAGGAAATAGAAACTTTAGAACCCATTCAGGTCCAAAATATTGAACTGATTAGCGAAGATTCTTTGGTAATAGCATCGAATATTGTTGAACAAAAACCGGAACCAGCAAGTACGGGTGCCCAACCTATCCGGATCCGTGGAGTATCGAATGCAAAAACTATTGCAGGAAGAGTGGTAGATGCCGAAACTAAAGAAGCCATTGCGGGTGTAAGCGTTATTTCCGAAAACCAGGGAACCGTTTCCAATATTGACGGGGGATTCCAATTGACGGTTTTCAGTGACTCCCTGGTCCGTTTTTCTTTTGTTGGGATGGAAGAACAGGTGGTGCCCATGAGTGAACTTGTAGGGAATGATTTAACCATTGAATTAAAACCATCCGCTTTAGCCTTGGATGAAGCGGTTGTGGTAGGTTATGGCAGAGAAAGAAAAAAACTTTTTACAAGATCCACTGGAACCGTAAAAACAGATCAACCCTCAGAAGCTTTAAATGGAAAAGTTGCAGGGGTTTCGGCTACCCGCACCCCCATTGAATTTAAAAGATTTGATTTGATTTATGAAACCCGTAACCGGAAACATGCCCAGCCAGAGGGTGGAATAAAAAAACTGGAAACCTATTTTGGCGGGAATTTAGTAATGGACGGGGCATTGGCAGGTTTGCTAACGTTGGAATTTGTTGTAACTGCCGATGGTGAAATTTTAAATTTTTCGGTTTTCCCGGCACCAGCTACGGAATCCTCGAACCAACTTTTTCAACTTTTATTAAACGGACCAAAATGGAATCCTGCTAACAATGAGGATGGTACCACGGATGAAAAGGTAAAATTGCTGGTTTGGTTTTAAAGCCCCCCAGAGGTAGGCTTTTAAAAAGTATAAGTTAAATTCAATCCAATAGAATTTGCACTGTTGTAGAGCCCAATCTTGGGTTTTTCGTCTCCTTTTTTCCGCAATGGTGCATGATATCTGGTAAATACCGCCGCATCAATAATATTAATTAAATACACGATGCCGGTGGTGGTTATAATTGTATTCCGTAGTTTTGCCGATGCCTCGTAATCATCATACGCCTGATTCATGGCATTGCGGGCATTTTCAATGTTGGCAATATTGGTCTCGTTTAAATAATCGGTTTGAGCGGTTTTATAAGTTTGGGATTTTTTATCGGCATCCATATAAAAATAACCGGATGCCCCAGCCAGAACAAAGGTTGAAACCATATAAACAAAGCCCATCTTTTGCCGTTGGGCATAAAATTGTCCGCCTCCGGGTAATAAAGCAGAAAGCGCTCCTCCGGTGAATCTATTGAAATTTCTTTCAACCATTGTCACATTTAGGGTAGTCCTTTGAAAGTCCTTGATTTGAAATAAAGTATCGTATTTGCGGTACCCTTTTTCATTAATATCTAATTGATAATCTCCCACGGGAAGGTTAATTACACTACTTCCATTCCAGGTTGCAAAAGAATCTCTTTCATTTACCACGTTAATTTTAAAATGCTCCGGTTCAATTACGAAGGCCAGTTCCCCTTTTTGGGATTCCAATTCAATAATTTTATTCAAACTATCGCCCCGTTGGATTTTCAATGCCTCCTGATAGGTCCGGTAATAAGGAGCCTGCACAATGAGTTGATGCGGGGTTCCTAAATCTAATCGGTGTTGGCTCAAATTGGCCACCAGGTTTCCATCCAGCATAATTCTGGCTGTTGTGGGTTTGGCATAAAACCGGAGCCAGGCAAAGTTTTTTCCCATTGTCAATAAAACCTCCGAGGATTTGCTTGATTCAAAAACAATGAGGGTATCGATGGGTAAATAGTCTTTTTTTGAAAGTTGGATCCGATATTCGCCCGGGTAATAGAATCCTGTAAAATCAGTATTCCCAACTGGTTGACCATTGATAATTAAAAAAGCACCGGTAGGAATGGATTTAATCTTAAGCTTTTGCTGTTGTATGGGTTCCAACGAATAGGAAAAATAAAGATTATCCTTTGTGACCCTTAAAGTATCGAAAATGGTTTTGTAACCCAACTTGACAATTTTTACTGGATAATTTCCCTCGGAAAATCCGGGTATCGTTACATTGGAGGTGTATTTTTTGTTGGCAATAAACACATCAGTTGTTTCAGTTCCGGTGTGAATCACGATAGAATGCATCTCATCGCTGGATAACTCCAGGGCATACACCGTGCTTTTTTCCAATTCATTTTCAAAATAAAAGGGTAACAAAGGAAAACCTTCTTTTGAAAACTTCAGTTGCCGTGTACCATGCGAAACCCAAATCCAAACCTCTCCGTTTTTTTCTTCCAACTTTTCAATTCCACGGTTCCCGTCAACTTTTATGTTCTTAAAACCTGTATAAACCTTTAGCAGGGCGCAGGGTTCATCATTCACATCTAACACCTCGAATTCGCGGGCCGAAATATCTGTAGGCAGTTCCTTGAAGTTGCTGACTATCAATTTTTGCGAAAACCCTTGAACAATCACAAGTACGAAAATAATAACACTGCCGATTTTCTTAGGAATGAGATATTTTGTGGATGTCATAGAAACGGTATTTTAGGTTAATTAAAAAATGAACCTAACCCGATGATGGAGCCATCAGGGTTCTTTTCAGGTTGCCAGCTGCGCACATAAATTTTGGGCTTCAGCGTATCGGTCATATCCACCATCAAAAACAGGTATCCCTGGTCGGCATAGCTACTTGAATAATAATTCTGGGCTATCTGAATCCCATAGACTTCGCTGTTGTTGTCGCGCTTTTTTACTTCACAATCTTCGAACTGGATATTGACAAATTCATTATTTTCAAAGACCTGTTTCAACCGCTCCATATATTCCTTTTTACTTACCTTGATGTATTGGTACTGGTCGTTTTTCAACAGGGCATACATTTTATCAATAGGTTCTGCTTTTTCGAGCTTTTTCCCAATAATAATTAATGCATCATCAGAAAATATTTTATCAATATACTCGGAACGCTCCAATGCATAAGCGGTTTGATAGTTTTCTAAAAAATGAATGATTTGCCATTTGCTGGCTTCCAACCATTTGGAGTGGGAAAGTATCCCTTCCATCGATAATTGGTTCAACGAAAAGGTGATGTTTTTTATCAAACCGGTGGAATCGAAGACAATGGAAAGCTTTTCAACAAATTTACGGTTGTTGGTCGGAAAGCTGAACACAAAAGGAACTTCACGCACGATGGCATCGGTACCCATACATTTCACATCAAAATCTCTGGAGATGGGCATTAATTTGGCTTGTCCATATTTTATCAAACGTTGGTAAACCTCCAAACCCTCTTTTGTAAACAATGATTCAACGGGCTTTTTATCCAACCCATTGATATGATTCAATAAAGCATTCAGGTTACTGACTGTTTTTGCTTTATTGCCGCATTTACAAGAGTCTTTTACGGGTAACAATTGTGAATTACTTTGGGCAGTATTCTGATCATTTCTTTGATGTTCATCCGCCTTGTCAGCCGTACCCGAAATTGCTGCTGAAGTATTTATTTTATTTTTGTGGATGATTTTTTCGGCCTGTTTGTAATAAGGAAGCTGGATGACATCAATTACCGCGGGCAATTCCGGATCCAACTTTGCTTTATTCACATATTCGTATTCCACTTTTATTCTCAACTCCTCCATGGACTTCTCGGCATCGCCAAAAAGTTCAATAATACCCTCACCATTGGAGGCGCCTACCAGTGACGACCAGTCGCTGCCATTCCAATAGGAATAATCCATATTGTAAGCTTTTTTATCGTGATACGTGATGTTGAATATCACTTCCTGCTCCATCCCGCTGGTGACCACCTCTACCGGAAACACTGCCAACCTTGAAAACAGGCGGTTGATCCGGTCTGGCAACCAGGAAAACAGTTGGTAATCGGCACTTTCAAATGTAAAAGTCATCTCCTGATTATCGGGGTGACTGTATAAAAGCACCTGTGCCCAATAAAAATAGCGAAGTGCATCCCCTATCCTGCCCTCTTTTTCTGCATTCAGGGCATTTACCACGTAGCCTTTCAGTCGGTTTTCGCGTTTTTTAAACAACAGACCCAACTCTTCCCTTTTTATGTAACGGAAAACCACAATCCCAGAATCGTTTTCAACAACTAATCGCTGTGCATTGGTCAGCGTGGTGGATGAATAGGTTTTGATAATTCCTTCAAGAGTTTCCTGCACTTCACCTCCCGATTCGGTAATTACATATTTGTAATTGCTTTCCACCGAAGTACATATCTGGCTGGTCAAGTCTTTTAAAGCATTTTTATCGGCTATGGGTAGATTTTTCCCCATCCCATATCCCCAGATGTAACTTCTATCACCCTTTATATCGTCAATGGTTTGTCCCTGAAGGAATGAACCCACCATTAAAAAAATGAGAAACAAACCAATGGTCTTGCTTCTAAAAATTAACCGCCTTTTCTGATTTTTTGTGTTGTGGATAGGTTCCATAAATATTTATTGTTTAATCACTTTTACATTTCTTTTTACATTTCCATATGATATTTCTAAAAAGAGTATTCCCTGCGGAAAATGCTGCATATCAAGGTTCAACTGATTTCCCTGTTGTTTGATGGCTTTAATCAATTGTCCGGTGATATCAAAAAGTTTCACTGCAAAAATACCTTCAGCATTTTTACAATAAATGGTCAAGGATTTAGTTACCGGGTTCGGGAATATACTAAGGTCCTCCTGGTTGAATTCCTGAAACTGAATGGCTCCCTTTTCAATGGTCTTGCCCAGATGATATTCGAAATAGGCTTCAGGTAATTCAACGGTATCGGCTTTCTTCTCAAAACTGATTTTAAATAACCCGGTACCTGGCTGAATCCAAGTGTCTTCAAGAACGCCAAAGGTAACCTGAACAATGCCTTTATCCACATCATGATTGTTGAAGCTTAACACCTGATTTTCCTTTGAAAGCAAAAGGGTCAGGTTTGCGATAAGTAAATCGGGATTATAACGGACAAGAACGCGGTTACTTGTAAAACCACCAGAACCCATCCAGATAAAAGAATATTCAAGTGCATTCTCATCGAAATTCTCTGTAAGAACCGCTACAATTTGTCCTGAGTTCTGAAATTCATCTCTTTCATTTTCACTATAAGGCTGCCAACTTATCTTTTGATTGTTGTAATAATCCCAAAGCAACCCAAAAACCATTAAATCTTCAAAATCGAACTGTTGATCGGGTTCCACTGTAAATGCCGGTAAAATACCTGTTACAGGCCCCATTTCCAAAACCGGGTTTATGCTTTTCCAGTTTAAAATAACGGAATCTAAATCGGTGATGTCAACCTGATTGTCCCCATTATAATCGGCCAGTTCCGGGAGTATTATCTTTTTTTCGAATGTGGTTTCCAGTACAGGGATGGTTCTGTTCAAATAATTGAAATACCCTGGTTTGTTTAAATTGAGGGAATAAATTCCGCTTGGCAAACTGTGGGGGCCAATGTCGCCATTATTGCCTGAAGTACCAGAAAAGATGTTGCCAGGGTTGATTGAGTAGGTTACATTTGGAATACCGACAGAATCGAAATCAATGACCTGAAAATGAACGGTACTATTTTCAATTTTAAATGATTGTTCCTCTGACCAGGTTCCACCTTCATAACTATTGTCAATAGCTTGTACGCTCCAATAGTAAGTTCCTATCTTCAGGTTATTAATGAAAAAAGAAGTGCCTAATTGAGCATTTCCAAATCCAGGAAAGGTTATTTTACCATCAGTTAAAGCAGCCGGGCTTGCCACATTCTGGCTTCCTGGAGTGGTTCCTATTCTTACATTGTAGGTTAACGAAGACGATGAAGTTTCAGCATCGGAACCACTTTCCCAAGATAGGATTGCCTGCGATTGGTGTATCTCTGAATTCAAGTTTTTAGGTGCATCAGGTTTTGTGTTTGGTTTGGTTATTTGGTTACTATAAATTTTAGCAATGAGTCCCATATCGCTTTCACCAGAAAGGAATATATCTAAATCGCCATCGAGGTCAAAATCCACAACGTCCGATGACCCTTTTTGTATCCCAGCCAATCCAAAATAGGACTGTTTTACAAAACTTTGATCGGGTTTATTTTCATAAATGAATGAGATGAATTCAAACCCATTCCATCCGTTGATCAACACATCCAAATCGCCATCGTTATCGCTATCGAACCACTGGGCATTACCTTCTGACACTCCATCGAACTCAATTTGGTTTTGGAGTGAAAATATAAAACCACCCAAATTTTGATAGATTTGGGTAACATTATCAGACCCGTTTGAGCCCAATATCAACACATCCAAATCACCGTCACTATCATAATCGGCCCACTCGGCTTGCTGTGCATTCAATCCCGACAACGAGGGAATGTCCATCATGGTAAATTCATTTGCCCCTTCGTTACGGTAAATTATTGTCTTAAATCCTTCGTTGAGTGAACCAATTAACACGATATCGAGATCGTTGTCAGCATCCAAATCCATCCAGCTTACATGGCCGGAATGTAAACCAATAAGCTCAATCTGAGTTTGTTCGGTAAAGGTTTGGTCTCCATTGTTTCGATAAACCCTGGCAATATGGCCTGTATTGGCATAACCGGCTAACAAGATATCCAGTAATCCATCATTGTCGTAATCACCCCATTGGGAATTGCTACCGATTACTCCCGGCAATTCAATGCCATCTTGCCTGCTAAAGGTATTGTTGCCATTGTTCTTATACACCACTGATACATTTTGTGTTCCATCAAACCCATTCAGAAGAATATCTAAATAGCCGTCATTGTTGTAATCGCCCCAATCTACACCACTATACACAATCCCTGTAAGCAAAATCTGAGATTGTGCTGAAAAAGTATTATCCTGATTGTTTTTATAGATAATAGCCATGGGCTTTTCTGAAATTATATCTTCTCCGGTGTGGATCAAGTCCAAATACCCATCATTGTTGTAGTCGGCCCATTTTGATTCGCCCTGCATTAATTTAGTGAATGCTTCATTTATAACAGTGTATTGTCCAACAAATGTAAATGACTGTTCGGTGGCCCATTCTCCACCAACATATCCATTATCAATTGCTTGTACGCTCCAATAATAGGTGCCTGGAGCCAGGTTCTTTAAATAAAAGTCGGTTCCCATCTGTGCATTGCCCATACCGGGGAGGGTTAATTTACCGTTACTTAAGGCATGAGGGCTAACAATATCAAATCCGCCGGGGGTTGTACCAACACGTATATTGCAGGTTAAAGCGCCCGATGGTGTCATATCATCGGTAGCAGCATCCCAATTCAGGTGGACAGCATTAGCATCATTTGAGGAAAACGATAGATTAGCAGGTGCTGCCGGGGGGGTGTTATTAATGACGGTATTATTACAGTATATTTTTGAGATTGGACCAGTTGATAGCCCTGTGAGAAGAATATCTAAATCACCATCATTATCCAGGTCGCCCCATTTGGTTGAAGTTGAAGAGTTGTTGCGAACAGCCGTTAAGTTCAAATCCGTAATCTCATTGAATTGATTCCCCCCCTCATTCCGAAATATTTTTGTTTCGCTTATTCCATTACCATTAATAAGCAGATCGGTATCACCATCATTATCAAAATCGCCCCAGTTAACTGAACTACCATCAACTCCTGGTAAAACAATACCAGTTTGTTCAGTGAAGGAATTTCCGGCATTATTCCGGTAAATTTTTGAGATCAGGCCAGAACCATCGTCCCCAGTCAAAACGATATCCAACCATCCATCATCATCATAATCGCCCCAGGCAACTGAGGCATGATTTACACCAACAAAACTCCAGGACTCAGTAAAAATGTTATTGCCATCATTCTGGTATATAGTTGATACATATCCGGTTGAACTTTCCCCGGAGATTAAAAGATCGAGGTCATTATCGTTATCGTAATCGCCCCAGGCAACTGCGCTATAAAAAACACCCATCATTGAAATATCCGATTGTTCGATAAACGATCCGTCTCCAAAATTTCTGTAGATTTTAGCAACAGGCCTATTGTTATAATGACCAGTTACAATAAAATCACGTAACCCATCATTGTTGTAATCGCCCCAGGACAATGAACCGTAATCGATACCGGGAAAATTGTTTCCTGTCATCTCTGTAAAGACATTGTTTCCATCGTTCCGATAAACTGCTGTAACTGATAGGAGTATATCCAAATCGCCATCATTATCGTAATCCCCCCATTCTACGGAACTATTGTGGATATCAGGTAACGAGATATCAGATTGTTCAGTAAAAGCCATATTACCATCATTTCGGTAAACTTTGGTTGAACTATCTGTTCCATCATATCCTGTTACAAGTAAATCCAAATCACCGTCGTTATCGTAGTCGCCCAAATCAACCGAACCACTTTCAACGCCTATTATCCCGGCATCAATTTCAGAAAAGTAAGGAGTGCTTACCACCTCAAGGGTATCTGAGGGTTGACTGGTATTCCCGTAATCATCCAGCGAGGTGATATGGTAGCTGTAGGTGGTTCCTTGGGTAATAGTGTTATCCACGTAAAGTGTATCTTCTGTGCCATCCACTGTAACCTCAGAAAGGAGAGTACCATTTTTATAAATACTGACCTTCTCCAGATTCTGATACCCCGTGGAATCCCAGGTAAGGATATTTTGCCCTAGAATTGAACTCACCGAAAAACGTGCTGGTGCATGGTAGTTGGCGTAGAGCTGGGAGATTTCAGTATCTGTAAGTACTACATTATATATTGCAATATCATCTATACTACCATGTAGGTATCTTGATGGGTCTGCTGAGCTATTACCACCTACCATATTGAAGCCTGCATCACCTGCGTAAATATCCGAGAAAATACCACTAATAGCACCATTGATATACATTTTTATAGTATTCCCGGTTCGAACAACCGATACCATTGCCCACTCATTTTTAGGGAAGCTCAGATCGGAGGTGTTTGCATACCAGGAAAAACCATCAGTATAATGATAAGTTAGTTTGACACTATCCACACCTGATTCTAGCATTATATGAGTGGGTGTTGAGCCTGCTCCAAATAAGATAAAATCAAAATCAGCCTCGCTAACTTTTACCCATGAATTTGTAGTAAAATCACCTGTAAAGCTTATTATGCTTGAAGCGGAAATATCAATATAGTCATCCACCCCATCAAAGCTATAGGCACTATTGACATTACCAAATCTATCGGTAACCAAGGTAACTCCATTATTTTCCGTTCCATTATAGCCACTCCCACTCTCGTCGTTGGCATTACCGTTGAAGGGGTAGTAGGCAACCAGACCAACGGGTGTTACTGTAACCTCGTTGCTGTAACCGCTCTCCAACCCTGAACTGTCCACTGCCGTGATACGGGAATAATAGGTAACCCCGTTAGTCAATCCGGTAATGACTTTTGAGGTATCGGCAATCCCATCCATTGTTGAATCCATTTTAACAATTGGGTTGGCCGTAGTCCCGCCGTAGATACGGTACCGAAGGAAATCCGGTTCCGTGTTCTGATTCCATCGCAGGGTCACCTGCATATCGCCGGCAGTTGCAGCCAGATTAACGGGAACTCCTGGCGGAATATCCGGTCCAAGCGGTGTTGCACCCACCTCGTTGCTGTAACCGCTCTCTAACCCTGAACTATCCACTGCCGTGATGCGGAAATAATAGGTAACCCCGTTGGTCAATCCGGTAATGACTTTTGAGGTGTCGGTAATTCTATTGGTGGTTGAATCCATTTTAACAGTTGGATTTGCCGTGGTTCCACCATAAATGCGGTAGCGTAAAAAATCAGCTTCCGTGTTCTGATCCCATTGCAGGGTTACCTGCATAACGCCGGCAGTAGCTGAAAGGTTTGCCGGGGCTGCCGGAGGTGCCACATACCAATAGGCACCCATGTCGTTGGTACTGCCATCGGGGTCGTTGTACTGGACATCGGGATGACCCGCGTCAATTGCCGGTGAACCCTGCAGTAACCTAAAATCATTGTCCAAAGGGTTTTTGAACAAGGGATCCAGAGTAATGTCGCCATTGCCTGGGTTTTCATCAAAACCGGTGTAACTAAAGGTATTCCCAAACACACAGTTGTATGTCCTGACAGTGGCATCATAACTAAGAGTCCTCACACCAAATGAGGTATAACTGAAAATGTTGTTGCGTATCACGGGTGTTCCGGTACCTGAATTGATTTCAATAGCTGCGGAACCATTGTAAACGGTATTATTAACCACAGTAGCTCCTCCGTACACTTCAATGTTGTTAGAAGCTGTGGCCGTTAAATTCTGAAATACATTGCGGATCAAGACAGAACCGTTGTACACTTTTACCACCGCATCGGTTATGCTTGAACCACCATTAAATACAAACCCATCAATGGTGGAAGCCTTGGTATCGTTCAGCACAATGGTACTAACCCCGTTTAATACCGTTTTATTTTTGAAGATATGGCGGTTCCCTTCCCAAAAGGTACTATCGTACCCACCACGCAAAACAACATCTGTTAAGGTATTCAGGTACTGACTGTACGAACCGGTAGCCACTTTAATGGTATCACCGGAAACAGCCTGGTTGAGTGCCGTTTGAATGTTTTTTAACGGTGCAGAAGTTGAGCCATCATTGGTATCGTTGCCTGAATTGGCGACACATAAGATTCCCGGAGTGGTAATAAACAAGTTTATGGCAGAATATTCACTGGACCCCAATGTAACCACAGCACAAACCCGCCAGTAATAGGTGGTGTTTAAGGCTAAACCCGTTAATACTTTCGTGGTATCTGTTACCAAAGGGTAGTCAAAATCAACAACCACAAACGAATTATCGGTTGAAACCTGTACATGGTATTGGCTGGTTTCGGGGGTGGCGCGCCAGACTAAAGCTACATCTAAGGGCTGATGAGCGGCTCCATCAATAGGACTTGCTAATACAGGTGCAGCAGTCGGTACAGGCGGCAAATAGGGTGAATGTTTGGTTCCGCCATAAACCCCCATATCAATTCGGGTGTCCCAATACATTTCGCCCCCGGCTGCATCGCCCGGATCGCCGGCATCAACGCATGGGGAGTTTTCCAGCAAACGGAAATCCATATTATCTGCATCCTTGAACATGGGATCTTGAGTAATATCACCAATCCCCGGGTTCTGATCTGTACCACTATATTCCTGATAAAGCGGGTGCACATTGTTATATGTCCTCACTGCAGACGAAAAAGCGTAAGTATTCATACCGTATGAGCCATTTTCGATAATATTGTTCCGAATGTTTGGTGTTCCGGTACCAGATTGAATATCAATCCCCCAGTAACAAACGTAAAGGGTATTATTGATTACTGTTGCTCCTCCATTTACTCTGATTCCTGTTGGGTACGCATTGTAAATACCCTTTACCACATTATGTGAAAAGACGGAGCCATTGTTCAAGGTAATAATTTCATCGGTAACGCTGGTGGTGCCATTGAAAATAAACCCATCAATGGTGGAAGCATACTGATCGGTGAGCATCTTGGTACTTATACCCTCGATTACTGTCTTGTGGTTGAAGATATCTCTTTCATCATTTAAAAATGAGCTACTGTAACCTCCTAATAGTTTAACAGATACAACCGTGTTAAGTACCTGACTATAGCTACCTGCTGCAACTTTTATGGTGTCTCCGCTTAAAACCCTATTCAAGGCAGTCTGGATATTTCTTAATGGCAAAGCAGTCGTTCCGTCATTGGCATCATTCCCGGTGGTTGCTACATATAAAACTCCTTCGCGGGTGGTAAATTGATATGTGGTGCTAAAATCACTAGTCCCCACAATATTCTGTGCCTTTACATGCCAGTAATAAGTAACATTATTAACAAGTCCCGAGAGTGAAAAGATGGTATCTGCTACTGAATTATTATCAACAATTAACCCTGAGCCAAAGTCGGAGCTTGTGGCAACCTGTAACTGGTAGGTAGTGCCACCCAGGGCCGCATTCCATAGTAGGTTAAGGCTTGTAAGCTGATCAACGGCATTGTTTTCTGGTGATGCCAAAATTGGAGTTGGCGGTGCATACATGGTTGTGGTAAAGCTGTAAACCGCAGAATAGCTGCCTGTATAGTTTAGGCTCGATGCGCAGACCCTCCAGTAGTAAGTGGTGCTGTTCAATAAACCGCCAACCTCTTGTGAAGTTGTTGTAATACCTGAATTATCGTAGATGATTTTTGAGAAATCAGCAGCTTTTGAAACTTGAAGTCTGTAGCTGGTGGCATCCAAACTTTCGTTCCAGCTAAAAGTGGTTGTATTTAATTGATCGGTTGCACTGTTTACCGGACTTACAAGCACGGGTGCAACCGGGGCGCTATGATAGTAAGGCACATTGAGCCGATAAATGGTTAACCCTTCCGCACTGGCATACCAGAGCGATTCGCCGTCCCAGGCAACACAATTGAATCCCCAGTTTCTGGCTATGCCCAGGCCGGTAATATCGTAACTGGCCACAAGAACTCCGGTGGTAGAATATTTATAAATATCACTATAACTATCGGATCCTTCACCAGAATCAGCTATCCAGAGGTTGATCCCGTCAAAAGATATCCCGGTGGGATGCCCCCACATACCGGAAGGTGAAAAGCTATACAGTAAAGTGCCGTCGGGTTTGTGTTTGTATATATCGCTGAAATTATAATCGCCAACCCAAAAGAATTTTCCATCCCATTCCAATCCGCTGTCGCTATAGTAATACACCGGTAATGTATCCATTGGGTTCCCCAAGGAGTCTATTTTATGCTGCGGGTTATCGCCCAACCACAGCCCTTCGCCATCCCAGGATAGATCGGTGACCGGTGGATTGGGTGCAGCAAAGGTTGACAGCACATTACCCGAGGTATCCATTTTGTAAATATTCCCCAAATCATCGATCATCCAAAGGTTTTTCCCATCAGAGGCAAGCCCGGTGGGTTTACTGCCCGGCGAGGTAAACGATTTACGGATAGAAACCGTGGCGTACGGGGGTGCTAACTCCGTTCTAAAACTATCCGCGGATGAATATGCACCCCACACCTCTGATACTTTGGCTTTTACTCTCCAATAAAACTTCCTGTTCGATGCCAATGGGCCAACCTGCCGGTAATTATTTGTAATCGTTGAATCATCAAAAACGGTAGAAGCAAACAAAGAATCGTTAGATACCTGTAAGTAATATTTCTCGGCCCCCGAAGCCACATCCCATAAAAGTTTCGGACGGTAACCGTTGGTAACCTGAGATTCTGCCGCCACAGATACCATAAGCAGCAATATCCAGATGCAAAAGGCTTTCATTTTTTGATTGGTATGCGTCTGCATCATTCGCAATTTTTGGATTTAAGCTAATACTATACACAAACAGGTTATTGACAAACAACCAAAGCTCCTCGGAAAACAGCTATGTCAATGTTTTCATTCGCTGTATTTCTAATTTTTGTCGAATCGGGCATGGTTGTAAGCTGCCCATCTCCGGCGGCACTAAAGTAAATCCGGCATAACGGGCAACTGCCGCTAAAACCGTTGGGGTTACCGCCAAGCAACACTCCATCTATAGCAACCAGATGGTCGGCATTCATTGCATCCAGCGAATTGGTCAACAATACCCAGCTTCCCCCATCATTCCCTATAATGGTATTGTTCCCTTCTATTCTGGTGATGGTAATAGATTCCCCTAAACTGATTTTTGAAGTTAATCCTTTAAAATCAACCACCTCTTCCAAACATAAATCCATATATCCTTCAGTATCGGCAGTAATTTTTTGATACCAGGGCACGAATATCAATGAGGTCTGCTGCAAGGCATCCATGGTAATGGTAGCGGAAGTGGGAAGAGTTTGCTCATATTCACCCAATTTTTCCTTTACCTGGAATATGTAAACCCCTTCATCGATATAATTATAGGTAGCAGCCTGCAGATTTTGCCATGAACTAAAGGATTTGTCACGGCCCTCTAATTTAAACGAATAGAGGGAATTGGTAAATCTTCCTTTCCATTTAAATGTTATATCGGGTTGTAATACAATTTGCCCATCAAAGTGCGAAGTAATGGTGGCCTCAGGTAATTCAAATTCAGGGTTCAAAGGATCGATAGGGTTGGAATTCTCAGGCGGCTCTATAATAGAACAGGAAAGTATTGAAAAAACAATACCGCCCATAATTAACAAATGAAAACTGTGAAATGGCTTCATAATGAATGGGTTTTCATCGTTTTGCAACTTATAAATTTAAACTATTTCTACCATTTTTCACATATTTCGGGTAGAATTTTTCCTGAGTATCAGCAATACCCTGAATTCAAGACAAGAGATTAAGAGATCGGGACGGGAGATAATGTGCTGATTTGTTAATGTGCCAATTAGCTAATGAATAATTCAACAACCTTTATAAATATACCTCCCGCGTACCTATTTCTTCCATCTTCAACCATGTTTCTACCATCTTCTATTATGTTTTTGTCATCCTTCATTATAAAAACCGACCAGAGGTCGGTGTTACCTTCTTCGCACCTTAGCGTCTTTGCGGTGGAAGATTCATGGCTGCTTGGCGAGAAGGATTCCACCTCAAACCCCTAAAAGGGACTTTAAAAACAGTCCAGATTTAAAACCCGTGCTTTTAGGTACAAATCCCCGCTACAACGACAAACCTGTCAGGTTTTTGAAACCTGACAGGTTTATTGATACTATTCATTGCGGTGAAATATTCCCCCCTATAATCCCGCCACGATGGGATACTTCCGTTGTGGTTGCTTGTGAGAGGTTAACAATTACTGTTTGATAATCATAAGAAATCATAACCTTCTACGGCACCAGTGTACTATTATTCATTGCGGCTTAGCGATTTTGCGGTAACATACAGAGACCACAAACAAAAAGGCTACCCAAATGTTGGATAGCCTCTTTTTATAAAAAGTTTTATCTCTATTGGGCAGGGCTCATAACCACCTCAAATCTGGCCGATTTTGGCAAATAGGTTTTAGCAAACGCTTCCACCTGTTCCGGGGTAACGGCATTCACAATATCCTCGTAAGCCGAAGGGACCACAACGGTTTCACCATGTTGGTAGTATTGGTTGATGGCGCTCATCCAGTAATTGTTTTTGCGCAGGTTTTCCTGGCGCACTTTGATGAAGTTTTTCATAGCCTCGTTCAAATCGTCCAGTTTCACGCCTTTGCTATGAATTGAATCCATTTCGGCATACACAATCCCTTTCAGTTTATCCGACTTGGCCGGGTCGGTATCAAAAGCTACAATCAGGCTATATTGTTCTTTGGGGAAATGGCTTACATTGGCACGGACCGAAACTCCATAGGTTCCTCCCTCCTCTTCGCGGATAACATCGGTGTAACGCTTGTCGAGCAATTCAGCAACCATGTCTAACAGAATCCGGTTGGTCGGGTTGTATTTCATTTCGCCATGTAAATTCAGATAGATGGTGGTTTTCGGGGTTTCCATGGTTTTTTGGAAATGTTTCATGGTCCCATCGTTGGGATATTCCACTTTGGTATCCATCCACTTTTCGCTCCGTTCTTCCGTGATCAGGCTCCCCAAATATTTCTCAATCAAAGGTTTTACCTGTACAGTATCAATATTTCCTACAAACACGAACGTAAAATTGGCGGCATCGGCAAAACGTTCCTGATAAACCTTTTGCATGGTAGCAAAATCCAGCTTTTGGACGGTGTTTGTATTCATCAATACGGTGCGGGGGTTGTAGTTGTTCGACACCAGCGTGACTGAATCCCTGAAGGTTTTATTGATGTCGGCATCCAGATTGGCCACCGAAGCCAGGTAACGCGATTTTAACGCGCTGAATGCCTCTTCGTCGAAACGGGGTTGTTCCATTTGCAGATAGGCCAATTGCAACAATGTCTCAAAATCCTTAATAGATGAACTACCCTGTAATCCTTCGTACAATTCGCCTACATAAGGTGACAGTTTAACCACTTTTCCGGTTAATAATTTTTGCAGGCTCACCTGGTCGAATTTGCCTACCCCAAAAGCCCCCATAAAATTCCCAATCATCTGAATGGTTGGTAATTCAGTTGCTGAGTATAAGGAACTTCCCCCTTCGCTGTAAGCGCTCATCAAAATCTCGTTTTCTTTGTAGTCGGTCGTTTTAACCACCACCTTTACACCATTTTTCAAAGTCCACTCGGTAACTCCAAAATCGGTAAGTACCTGTCCTTTAGCTACCACTGAACCTGTAAGCGTTTCAGCAATCAATGGTTCATTAATAACTTTATCTTCGTAAGGTTTCAATTCGGCATTTTTGACTTTGGCCGCAATGCTGAGCAATTGATCTTTAGTTGGATACACCAGCCCCTCTTTTTCAGGACCCGATAGTATATAAATTTGATTCTCAACCGTATTCCATTTTTTTGCCAACGCATTTAGTTCGTCTAATGTAATGGTAGGAAGCAATTGCTGTGCTAAATTGTATTCCAGTTCAATACCCGGGGCCGGTTCATTCACCAAAAAATGGTATTGCAATTCGCGGACCAGGCGGTCGTTCAACTGTTTGTTCCGTTCTTTGTAGTTCTTCTCAAATTCGCTGAGCATCGATGTTTTAGCCCGTTCCAGTTCACTGGCAACAAAACCAAAACGGTGCAGCCGTTCATTTTCTGTCAAAGCCGATTCAATCCCTCCTGCAATATTATCTTCTTTCAGATTGGCTCCAACGGTGTAAACATCGGCCAACCGGGCCATATTGTAATAACCGGTATAAGCGCCAATAAAGGGCGGGTTGCCTTTTTGGACCATCTCGTCGAAACGCATCCCCATCATGTTTGAATATAGTTCATCAGCTAAATTCTGACGATAGTAGGTCATATCTTTTTTAGCGAAGGCTGTCGAAGGGTGTTTGCAATAAAAGGTAAAACGCAGGCCGCCAGCCTCAGGATCGGTAATAATTCCTACAACGGGTTCGGCATTTCCGGGTACCTCAAAGTATTTGCGTTCCTTGGGATTCTCAACTGCCGGAATGGGTGAAAACATGGCTTTGATTTTCTCCTCTATCCGGGCGGCATCAATATCACCTACCACAATAATGGCCTGCAAATCGGTACGGTAATAATCGTGATAAAAATCGCGGATCACTTTTGGTTCAAAGTGGTCAATCACATCGAGGCTTCCAATAACATCGCGGTCGGCATATTTAGAGTCCTGGAATATATATTTGCGGCTTTCCAGATACACGCGCATTTGCCCCGAACGGCGGGTACGCCATTCTTCATGGATCACACCGCGTTCGCTGTTTATTTCCTCTTCGGTCAATAACAGGTAATGGCTCCAGTCGTGTAAAACCAATAAGGTAGAATCGAGCAAATTGGGGTTTGTTGTGGGAACGTTGCTTAAGTTGTAAACCGTTTCATCCACATTGGTGTAGGCATTAATGTTACGGCCAAAAGCAACGCCATATTTTTCCAGATAATTCAGGATTCCTTTGCCTGGAAAGTTCTGGGTACCATTAAAAGCCATGTGCTCCAGAAAGTGGGCAAGCCCGTTCTGCTCGTCGTTTTCGAGTATGGCACCCACATTCTGGACAATATAAAAACTGGCCCGTTCCTTGGGTTCTTCGTTGTGCAACACATAATAGGTCAATCCGTTATCAAGTTTTCCGTAACGGACATTTGGGTTTAATGGCAACGGTTTGTTCGGGTCCAGCCCCTCCTGAGCTTCACTCAATCCAGTGGCAGTCCACAATAGAAAAAAGCTCATCAAAAGTTTTAGTGTCTTCATACAAATTTGGTTTAATTAGATTTTAGTCGTTGGTCGAATTAAATAAAATTGAGTTACAAATTAACCACTTTTTATGGGAAATATTGAAAAGATGGGGAATATTAACTTAAATGAAAACTAATACTAAGATACCTATAGATGAATAATTTTCAACCAACTCTTGCATTTCACTTTTAAATTCATACTTTTGTGTCTGAAATAAAACAAAAATGACAAATAAAATGCAAAATAGGAACCATATGTGTTGTTGTATGAAAAGCAGCAGGGGCCTGTTTTGTTTGTTAAGTTGATATACACAAATAGAATTAGTAAATAAACGCGGGCCCTTTCAATTATGAGAGGGCTTTTTTTGTAAAATACCATGAACAACAAAGAATTTTTTAACCAGATTGGCCAATTCCGGCGGAGTTCCGTAGGAAAAGTCCCTCCGCTCCGGGCAAGTTACCGGCTATTGAACGACATTGTTGAGTTTCTTTTTCCCATTTTAAGCAAACGCGATTGCCCGTCGGTGGAACAGGAATTTGAAAGCATCCACGAACAGACCATCCGGCTGTTGCAATCTATCAGTTATGAAAAAGAGCAAACGGTGATAGTAGCAGACCAGTTTATTGGTTCCTTTCCTAAAATTTATGATTTACTCATTAAAGATGCCACTGCCATTTATGAGGGCGACCCGGCGGCCGAAGCCATCGAGGAGGTCATTGTCAGCTATCCGGGTTTTTATGCCATCTGTATTTACCGCATTGCCCATGAACTTTACCAGCTAAATATCCCGGTATTGCCCAGGTTATTTTCGGAATACGGACACAAGCATACAGGCATCGACATCCATCCCGGGGCGCAAATTGGCGAGGCTTTTTGCATCGACCACGGTACGGGCGTGGTCATTGGTGAAACCACCCAAATCGGTAACCATGTAAAGATGTACCAAGGGGTAACGCTGGGTGCACTTAGCGTTAGTAAAGAAAAAGCAGGTAAAAAAAGGCATCCAACCATCGAAGATAATGTAACCATCTATTCGGGCACCACCATTTTAGGAGGCAAAACCGTTGTAGGGCACCATTCCATCATTGGCGGAAATGTGTGGCTCACCGATAGCGTTGAACCCTATTCCATTGTACTCAACAAAAGCGAAATATTTGTGAAAAATAAAAACCCGGAATACGATACGGTGATTGATTTTGTGATTTAAAACGGAGACGGGAAATCATGGGTTCATTTGGGAATGGTTAAATTGTTGGATTGCTAAATTGTTAATTACTAATTGTCTCATATCTCGTGCCTCAAAACCCCGTGTCTGAAATCTTGATACTGACTACTTGACACTAAATTATTAACTACTAACTACATATAAAATGAAAGCAAACAATGTACTTGAATTGATTGGGAACACCCCAACGGTGAAAATCAACCGGCTGTTCGATAACCAGGCCGAAGTGTGGGTAAAACTGGAAAAGCAAAACCCCGGAGGGAGCATCAAAGACCGGATTGCCCTTTCGATGATTGAGGCTGCCGAGAAAGAAGGGCTTTTAAAACCTAACACGGTGATTATTGAGCCTACCTCAGGAAATACCGGGATTGGCCTGGCATTGGTAGCCGCAGTTAAAAAATACCGCCTTATCCTGGTAATGCCCGAAAGCATGTCCGTTGAACGTCGGCGGTTGGTTACAGCCTATGGAGCGGAACTGGTTTTAACACCCCGCGAAAAAGGTATGAAAGGTGCCATTGAAAAGTCCAATGAATTGAAACAGGAATTGGGTGGTTGGATTCCCATGCAATTTGAAAATGCAGCAAATCCCGAAATCCATAGTAGTACCACTGCTCAGGAAATTTTGAACGATTTCCCCAATGGGTTCGATTATTTGATAACCGGCGTAGGAACGGGCGGACACATCAGTGGGGTGGCTCAAGTGCTAAAAGCCAGGTTTCCGCAACTGAAAGTTTTTGCCGTGGAACCCGAACTTTCACCGGTTATTAGCGGAGGCGCTCCAGGCCCTCACCCGTTGCAAGGCATTGGCGCAGGTTTTATACCTAAAAATTTATATACCGATCTCCTGGATGGCGTTATTAAAGTGAGTAAGGATGAAGCTTTTGCCTATGCCCAAAAAGCCACACGCGAAGAGGGGCTGTTTGTAGGTATATCCAGTGGGGCTTCGTTGGCTGCCGTTGCTCAAAAACTACCTGAACTGAAAGGCAAAAAGGTGTTGACTTTTGCTTACGATACCGGCGAACGGTATTTGTCGGTGGAGGGGTTGTTCTAGCCAAAATCCCGTAATAAAAATACGGAATCAGCTAAAACCGTAAAAATGAGTCTTGGTTTTTCAGTCCGGCTTATTTTTCAATAAATAATTTTTATCTTCGCCCTGATAACCCAAAAGATGTAAGATGAAAAAGCTATTGATGATCGGAATACTGATAAACCTGAATATCTCCGGTGTGTTGGCCCAACTCCCGGAAGTTGGGCAGATAGCTCCGGAGATTGTTCAAAAATCGGTAAACGGCGAAGATTTTAAACTCTCCGATTTAAGGGGGCAAGTGGTGTTGATTGATTTTTGGGCCAGCTGGTGCGGCCCATGCCGGAAAGAAAACCCAAACCTGATTAAAGCCTATCAAAAGTATAAAGGTGCGGAATTTAAGGATGGAACCGGATTTACTGTTTTTAGTGTTTCGCTGGATATGAAATACGAATCGTGGGTTGAGGCTATTAACAAAGATGGATTAATTTGGCCCTATCATGTGTGCGATTTAAGAGGCTGGACCAACCAGGCAGCTAAATTGTATAACATTAAAAGTGTACCTACTAATTTTTTAATTGATGGTAATGGGGTAATTATAGCCATTAACCTTAGAGGAGAAGCTCTTGAAGCAAAATTAAAGAAAATGAAGAAGGGTTTTTTTTGACCCGCATTTTGTTGAAATAAAAAATCCTAAGATGTGCTCTTAGGATTTTTTATTTCAACTATTTACCATGCTATTGACAAAGTGATTTGGTCCGCACTTCTTCTAATAATTTTTCAGCCATAGCGGTTAATTTGATATTTGCAGCATCAATACTCCCTGATTTTTTCCCACTACAACCAGCTTCGATTAATTTAGCACCAATTGCCTGAATAGCTGCGTCACAAGTGCTTGCTTCAACACCGGTACATTGATAATCAGTACCGCCAAACGTGTAATAAGAGTTGTTTACCCCATCGCTACAAAAAGTTGCCACTGCATCAACACTCGTAGGGCAATTAAAATCATCTGATAAATTTTCTGCATCACATGATTCAGTATCTTCGGTTTCACATGAAATAAATGATATTGAAACCGCAAGAGCTAACATAAAAAAATACTTGGTTGCTTTCATTGGTTTTGTTTTAAGTTATTTGTTTTTAATGAATCAATTACGAAAAATCCGGGTGCAAATTAAAAAATATTACAGTTACCTCAAAACTGTGGAAAGCTCTTTTTCAATAACAATTTTAAAACTATCATAAGCTTTAAAACCTTTGTAAATATGATTATTTATAACAAAAGTAGGGGTTCCGGTAAGTTTTATCCGGTTAAACTCCAGTTTATTCCCCAATAAATAATTATCGGCTAAACCACTCAGCATACATTCTGCTACAAATTCATCTTTTTCGATAAACTCCTGGGTGGTATTTTCAAATTCCGGGGTATAAACCACCCGAGGTTCAAGCAACAATAATTGGTGTAATGGTTCAGAATTTCCAAACCGATGGATGCAGACTATTGTTTTAAGTGAATTCTGGATGGGTTCCTCATTTGTTAAATTCACCAGTTTTACAACCAACTTAACCTTTCCTCGATCGATAAATTCCTTTTTTAACGGTGGAAAAGCATCGGTAAAAAATTTCCGACAATAAACACAATCATACCTGAAATAAAGATAAACGGTGAGTTGAGCAGAGTCCGAGCCATAAACAATATCCAATTCATGCGGCTGAATTTGTTTCACATATTGGATATTCTGGTTTTTCTTATATAAATAGTAACCTGCTACAAAAAATAAACTTGTAACTATTATTAGTAAACTAATAAAAAAGTTCTTTTTTTTCAAAACTATGACCAATTATTCCTTTGTTCCTGAACCGGGATTATTCAACTTTTCAAGCAGTTCTTTATTACGAATGGTACGATCAAAATCGGTACTGAAATTCACCAATAATGGATTAAATAAAAGGTTGAGGAACCCTTCCTGTTTATTTATTTCATTTAAAAACTTTTTATAAAGTTTCACATTATCGAATCCATATTTTTTATCGGGTGCAATTTCCATAGCAACCAGTTTCAGCCCATCTCTTTCCTCAGTTTCCCCCTCTTTTTTACTTTGTTCTGCTTGCTGTCTTAATAATTTCTCCGATTTACCAATCAAAACATCATTTAAATGAAGTACCAAATGATATTCAAAATCCTCTTTAAAACTCTGCATGGCTGCTGCCGAAATATCTAATGCCGAACTAACAATGTCAGTTTTGGGAATATAAATTTTGTCCTTAAATACAAATATGCTGGTTGTTAGGGTATTAAAGTCCAATTTATCAAGTTCTTTTAAACCACCGATACTCATAGAGAGATCGACCAATGGCGGATAGTTATAAATTTTACCATCGGTCAATTTTAAAGTTCCTTTAGCTCTGATTTTTTCAGTGGGCCAATCGCCTTTTACATAAAAGGCCCTGACATTGAAATCACTGGTAAGTATTCCACTGACTTTATCGTAGGTTAAAGCGGTATCGCCAAAATTATCGTTTACCATCAATAATTGTTTAACATCCAGATGTTCAACTGCATTTTTAATATCAACCACGGGTTGTTCCCACTTACGGGCATCAAATTTTAGTGATGTATTTACCTCTCCGCCGCAGGTTTTAAGTTTAAACTGGTCAATCACATATAAACTATCGGAGAAACGGAAAAGCATGGAGATATCGTCAATCACATTTTTTTCGTAGGTAATTTTTTTAACTCCCATTTTTCCATATACCACAAAATGAGGCATTCCCAATTCTTTATAGTTGGGTAAAAAGGCTCCGGCACCCAGGGTATCCACTGAGGTTGAATCGGTTACCGGGGTTGATTGGGTATTCTCAGCAACAGTTTCATTCATTACTTTTTCATTCGTAGTTGCAGATGAATCAACTGCGGTGGTATCAGTAGCCATCATGGCCTGTATAAATTCATTTTCAATGGTACCCAGTTCCACATCGGTATGTACAATTAAATCGTATTGCGGAAGGTTTTTCATAAAAGCCTTGTACACATTCCAGATTTGTGTATTATCTATCTTAAAATCAATGCCCGAGTAATTTCCATGCACTTTTTCAATAGCAATGGAATCATCTTTCATAAAAACCTTTCCTGAAAAATTGTGCAACACAAGGGAACTATCGGGTAAAACCACATTCATGTTGCTTACAGCCATTTTAAAGGTGCTGTTTTTGAAGGCTAAATCGGTGGACTGGTCGGCTATGGAATCGAGGTTGATTTTTCCGGCCGATTGCATCTGTAAATTAAAAATTCCATCAAGGACGGTTACTAAGGTATCGGGAACCATGTTTTTAATTTCGGCCAGATTTAAGTTCACCTGGCCATTGAAACGGTATTCGGGTTGTTCAAGGTTTTTCAGGAATACCGATGCTGTAATTTGCGAGCTATCGGTTTCAAGCCTGAAATTTTTCACATCTACGGTCATTTTATCCATGTGGTTGATGCTTCCTGTAAACCGGGTATCGAAACCGGTATTTTTCAGTTTTACTTTGTAATCGGGAACCGAGACTGTAAAGTTTTTCACCGTAAAACGGTTGGGTTCGTAAATAAAAGTACCGCCCATTTTTTTAACTGACAGTGCAGAATCCATCGTAATGTTAAAATTCTGTAATTCCATTTTTGCCGTTGTTCGGGCCATTGCGTAATCGGTAAAATCGTCGCCAATGGAATCGGGTAAAACTCCCTTCGTTTTAAAATCAATTTTCACCACACCAGTGATCGATTCGAGCAATGAATCGGGGATAAATGATGCAAAGTCAGTAACATCAATGGTTGAGTGGGTTTCAAAAACATAGTTTATGTGGTCGAGGTCCGAAACTTCAAAAGCGGCATCGAACCGGCTGTTACCGATTTTGGCATGTACGGTTTCGAATTTTGCAAGGGTTGTTTGGTTGGTGCATTTTTCGCCATTGGTTACAAAACCTTTTAATTCCATGTTTCTGATTAACGGATAATCTTTGGTATCCATCAATCCGTTTTCGAATTCAATGCTGGCATCAACACGTGGCATCAACGAATCGGAATAATCTCCTTTTACTGTAGCTTTAAATGAAAGAATTCCTTCGGCATTCCGTACGCCATATTCTTTTAAGATATCAGCCGGAGCATATTTCATGAGCTCTTTCAGGTTTATCTTTTTGCCTTCAATTACCAAATCGGTGGTAATGGTATCTTTAACTATAGCCGTTCCCGAGGCGTAAAGTTCAGCGCCATCGGTTAACAGGGCCAGATTGTGGATGGTAGCTTTATCGGCATCGTAATCAACATCGAACCGGGCCTCGGTTTCCTTCATCAGGTTCAGGTTGGTACCTTCAAAAGCACAATTGGTAAGTTTTATGTTTCCTTTGATGCGGGCCGCATACATATCGCCCTGGGCGCGGGCACTGATTTTCATTTCGGGAATGTTAACCTGAGCCTGAGCTTTCAGGGTACTATCGGAATAAAAACAACGGATGTCGGTTAATAAAAATTCCTCTAGCGATAAGTTCAACGGAACAGAGGTTGTATCTTCAGCCACTTGTGGTTCAGGCACGGTATCGGTAGCCGTTGTATCCATCAAAAAATCGAAATTGGTTGAACTATCGGCAGCAACCAAATAACTGAGCTGTACCTGCTCCAGTTCAATCTTTACAATGTCAATCACACCATCCATCAGGGGCTTTGATTTTACCGAAACATATACCCGGCCAATATTCATGAGGGTATCTCTGACTAAAACCGTTGAATCGCAAGTAAGCAGTGAATCGGGAGCTCCCAGGCAAATGCCTTGCAATTCGATGGTAGCTAACGGAAATCTCCGTAGAAGATTGAATGATACTTTGTCGATAGCCACGGGCGCCTTTATGGTTTGGCTGACCTTTTTCATGGCCAAATCGGTAATTGTATCCTCCGCCAGTTTTGCAGTAACTAACAAAACAATGAGCAACAAAAGAACAATACCAATAAAATAAGCCAGAATCTTAAATGCTTTTTTAAAGGGGCGAAAGAATTGTTTAGCAGCCATTTTACGAATTGAATTGGTGTTTGTAATAGTTTGTATTGTCTGTTTTCCAAAAGTATATTTTTTTTACGAAAAAGGAATCCTCAAATGTGAACCTAAAATTCTGATGCTTTAAACACAAAGGATATATTGCTGTTAAAGAATATAAAAAAAAGTAATCTATTACCGATATTTTATATTTTATTTGTGTTTCAAAGTAAAAACTAAACTTTTGTTTTAATTTATAAATTCAGGAATTATGTCAACCCATTCTTTAATCGACGAATTAGATAAGAAAATTTTATCGTTAGTCGCAAAAAACGCGCGGATTCCATATTTGGAAGTTGCCCGTGAATGCAACGTTTCAGGAGCTGCTATCCATCAGCGCATTCAACGTTTAATCAAATTGGGAGTAATCACCGGTTCCGAATTTATTATCAACCCAAAATCCATTGGGTTGTCAACCTGTGCCTACATGGGAATCTACCTTACCAAGGCAGGGTTGTATAACGATGTGTTGAAACAACTGGAGCAAATTCCCGAAATTGTGGAATGCCATTATACCACCGGGGAATATTCGTTGTTCATCAAAGTAGTCACCCGCGATAACGAACATTTAAAAGATATTTTATCTGGAAAGTTACAGAAAATTGAAGGTATCGAACGGACCGAAACATTCATCTCGCTCGAAGAAAACTTTAAAAGACAATTTCACGTGGTATAATAGCCCGCCAGAAAAACCGGTTTTGCGACCGGTTTTTTTATGCAAAATTGTTTTAAAAGATATTATCTGTCATGAATCCATGTACCGGATTTCTGTATTTTTGACGAATCATTGAAATCATCAACATATCAAATAAAACATAAGAATTATGAAAAGAGACGAAAAAGTATTTGAAATTATTGACAAAGAATATCACCGCCAAAAAAATGGAATCGAATTGATTGCATCGGAAAATTTTGTGAGCGAGCAGGTAATGCAAGCCATGGGTTCGTGCATGACTAACAAATATGCCGAAGGTTACCCCGGAAACCGTTACTATGGCGGCTGTAAACATGTAGACGAAACCGAACAGTTGGCCATTGACCGGTTGAAGGAGCTTTATGGCGCCGAATATGCCAATGTACAGCCCCACTCGGGAGCTCAGGCAAACATGGCTGTCTTTATGACTGTTTTGCAACCCGGTGATACTTTTCTGGGCTTAGACCTTTCGCATGGTGGGCACCTTTCACACGGTTCACCCGTAAATTCATCTGGCATCCTTTACCGTGCCGTCTCTTACGGAGTAAAGGAAGATACCGGAATGGTTGACTACGATATGATGGAAGATGTAGCCACTGTTGAAAAACCAAAATTGATTGTGGGCGGTGCATCTGCCTATTCCCGTGAATGGGACTACAAACGGATGCGACAGATTGCCGACAAAGTAGGAGCTCTTTTTATGGTTGATATGGCACACCCTGCAGGTCTGATTGCAGCAGGTTTGTTGGAAAACCCCGTAAAATATGCCCATATTGTTACATCAACCACTCACAAAACCCTTCGTGGCCCGCGTGGAGGAATCATCTTAATGGGTAAGGATTTTGAAAACCCTTGGGGGTTGAAAACACCCAAAGGCGAAACCAAAATGATGTCGGCATTATTGAATTCTGCTGTATTCCCAGGCATTCAGGGTGGCCCCCTTGAACATGTTATTGCCGCTAAGGCGGTTGCCTTTGGTGAGGCGTTGGACCCTTCATACAAAGAATATCAGATGCAGGTGAAAAAGAATGCCTCGGTAATGGCTCAGGAATTCATTAAAAAAGGGTACAAAGTTATATCTGGTGGCACCGATAACCATTCCATGCTGATTGATTTACGGACCAAATTCCCTGAACTCACCGGGAAAAAAGCCGAGAATACGTTGGTATTGGCCGATATAACCATCAACAAAAACATGGTTCCGTTCGATAGCCGCTCCCCATTCCAAACCTCTGGCCTGCGCGTGGGTACACCTGCCATTACAACCCGTGGATTGAAAGAGGCCGATATGCCTGTTATTGTTGAATTTATTGACCGCGTACTTTCAAATCCAGACGATGAAAAGGTAATTAAACAAGTTTGTGCCGAAGTAAATAAAATGATGAGCCACAGACCTATGTTTGCTTGGTAAGCACATTTTTCTTTACCTAAAATATCAATAATAAACATGAGAGGGAAGCAATTTTGTTTCTCTCTTTCTTTTAATACAAAACTGTTTGATTTTCAATATTAAAAATTTAATTAATATGACTATCGGGAAAGATAAACAAATTGGTTATATTACAGAAAAACTTTTGATGTGAATCTAATCAAATTTATTGAAAACTTTCCGGATGAAGCATCCTGTAAGTTGAAATTCAAGGAAATGCGGG
>Ga0209319_1000494_pt1 | contig 49539 bp, 72 predicted proteins | sample RifGroE2_FD_184000 | JGI IMG/M metagenome (GOLD analysis project Ga0209319, IMG submission 184000) | Groundwater microbial communities from Rifle, Colorado - Groundwater E2 (SPAdes) (version 2) | ecosystem: Environmental > Aquatic > Deep subsurface > Groundwater | place: Rifle, Colorado, United...
CTGATGCTTCCACTATTGTAGCTCTTACTGCTTCGGCTACTCTCACGGCTGCCCAGAGCGGGAAGATCTTCACGCTGGGTACTGCGGGTGGATTTACTGTAACTCTTCCTGCACCGGCTGCAGGATTGAATTATCAGTTCTTTGTTAAGGTAGCCCCCACTACTGCATATATTATTGCTAGCTCCGCTAGTGCTAATAAAATTTATGGAGCGGTTGCCAGTGCTGAGGATGCAGCTGGTTCGGTAGGTTGTGCGGCTGCTTCTGATACCATCACCTTTGTGGCCAACAAAGCTCTTATTGGTGATAGTGTGAAGTTGGTATCTGATGGAACTAACTGGTATGCTACTGGCTTCTGTAATGTTCAGGATGCTATTACTCTGACTCAGGCAACCTAATCTTTCTTAGACAGGTAGTGTAGATTAACTCAACTTATAACAAACTTTAGTGAGGTAATATTATGGCATTTTTAGGTATGCGTGGTACTGGTGACTGGGTAGCTGATCAGCGTCCGAAGAATTGGCGGGAGACCATCCTTTACAGATATCCGAATGGGATGGCTCCTCTTACTGCCATCTTGAGTAAGATGACTAGTGAGAAGACTGATGATCCGGAATTCAACTGGTGGACCAAGTCCCTGCCGAATCAGCGGGCAGCTGTGACTGGAGTCTATACGGACACGGGTCTGAGTGTGGCTTATGTAAGTGGCGGTGCTGCATCCTCAATGGTCTATGTCAAGATGAGTGCAGCTGATATTGCTCACTTCAGAGCAGGACATCAGGTACTGTTGCGTGATGCTAGTGATCTTACAGTGGATGTTAATGCTAAGGTTACTACAGTAACGATTAATGGAGCATCTTCGTATATCTCCTGCCTCCTTCTTGAGGCGGATAACAACTCCAGTCTTGGCGACCTGAGTGATTGTGATGTGGCACTGATTGTGGGTAATATCAATTCTGAGGGTGCGGCTATGCCGGATGCCATTGCCTATGATCCGACCAAGTGGTACAACTATACTCAGATCTTTCGCACACCTCTTGAGATGACTCGTACTGCTATGAAGACTCGTCTGAGGACTGGTGCTCAGTACAAGGAAGCTAAGCGTGAGGCTTTGGAGATGCACTCAATCGAGATGGAGAAATCCTTCCTGTTTGGTGTACCTTCCGAACGTACTGGTGACAATGGTAAGCCTGAGCGTACTACTCTGGGCCTGATCCCTGCCATCAAAGGTGGGTATAATGGAGTGGTGACGGCAGGGCTGGTGAAGAACTATGCACTGGATACTGATTTCACCGCAGACACCTGGCTTACTTCGGGCGAAGAGTGGCTGGATATCCAGTTGGAGCAAATCTTCAGATATGGTGGACGGGAGAAGTTGGCTCTTGCTGGATCGGGTGCCATCCTGGGGATTAACAAGTTGATCAAGGCCGGGGGGAATTTTGACTACTCCTCAGCAACAGTAGATTATGGTATCAAAGTCACACGGTGGGTCACTGCCTTCGGCGAGATCAATCTTATGACTCATCCTCTCTTCTCGTTTGAGCCGACCACTAGAAACTCTCTAGTAATCTTCGAACCTAAGGACCTTAAGTTCCGCTTCATCGACGACACGATGTACAAGGATGATACTACGATGGAGAAAGGTGGGTGGACCAACAGGGATGGTATCAAGGAAGAGTACTTGACTGAGGGTGGACTTGAGTATCACCACCCAGATGGTTGGGGCTACCTGAATGGTATCGGCCTGGATAATACCCTTTCCTAATCTGAGGTAGGGGAATATGTGGAGGGGTCTGAGTGGCCCCTCCATTGCTATGTTACAAAATGGAACATAGGATTTGAATATGAACTTACTTGAAGTAAGAACGCAGTTTGCCAAAATCTCCGGACGCTACGATCTTGTCAATCCATCGACGTTTGCCAACTCCGGAGCAGACTTCTACATTGAGATGGGTCAGAAGAGTTTGGAGAGACGTCTTAATTTCACTCCAACGAAGGCCAAAGTCTACCAGGACTTGGCAGTTGGTACGTATAGAGTTCAGTTTAAGAATTGTAGAGCTATTCAGGAAGTATGGGTGATGAATGGAACCTCTCGGACACAGTTAGTTCAGTTGGATGAATTTGCACTGAAGGCAATTCATCAGAAGTTTGTGGAGAATATGTATACTACTCCACTCTCTATTGCAGATCGTGGGCGCCCTATTTATTACTATCCTACCAATAGGAGAAGATCTCCTGCAGAGGATGACTTCCTAACTCTCGGTGTCAGTGATGATTCATCCACCCTTCAGACTTACCTCGATACGGTGTCCCCTGCAGACCCTCTCTACACAGGGATCATCATACTACCTCCTACCGACGAGGCTTACTCAATCGAAATAGGAGGCCTGTTCTATGACTCCAAATTGGCTGTGGATACCGATACTAATTATTGGTCAACTAACCATCCTGATCTACTTGTGATGTCCAGCCTTAGGCATCTTGAGATTATGTACAAAGGCTCTAAGAGTGCTAGTTCTTGGGATGCCCTTATTGAAGGGGAGCTGACTAATTTGGAGAAGGATGCCATAGAGCAAGAAGTGGCTGACATTAATCAGATGAATGGGTAAGGTGAAGAAATGGTAACTATTGAAGAGAGGGAAGAGAGGGAAGAGATTATTCAGCAAGCCTTGGAGGCTATGCTTCGTATGCTACCGGAGGTTGTAGGGAATCTGATGAAGGCTAACTCCATGTACTCCAAGTTGACGAGTAAGTTCTATAAGGATAATCCCTATCTTGCTAATCACACAGATATAGTCAAGGAGACTGTGGCTGAAGTGGAGGGGCAGAATCCTACTAAGACTTACGATGAGATTCTTCAACTTGCCCTGCCAAAGATTAAGTCCCATCTCGTGTCTAAGGGTACAGTAAACATGGATCTTGTGGACAAGAGTTCTCTTTGCATGAGTATGAATGGTGCCTTATGAAGATCCTACCTAATGGTTACTTCTCTATGGAGTACGACACAGAGGCCCTCTCTCACGGGGCACGACCCTCTCGTAGACTCCCTAGGAATAATTCCTTTCTTAGTGAATGCAAAGGGGCAGTTGGTAATGAGGGAACTCTTAAGACACTTGATGCACTTACTATTAGTACGATGTTTAATGTGGCAGGAGTTACCCTTGCTGACTTCCCCTTCCCTCAGTTGTTCCTTCTGGAGCGTCATATCATAGTTTGTAACAGGGCTTCTATTATGGAGAATGTAAAGGGAACTCTGACTACTATGATCTCGGGATTGACTGGTGGAGGTAAGTGGAATGTGGCCAGTAGTCATGACTTCATCTATGCCTCCAACGGTACAGTTGCTGTCATCAGAGATCCCAATACTCATGTGTGGGCACTCTCCTCTACGGCTCCTAAGGCTATGGCCATAGGGAACTTCAACGGGCAGGTTATTGTAGGGAATGCAAAATGACTGATTGGATGAGTTATAAAGGGGAAGGTCCTTGGGTCTGTACTCCAGTGACTAAGATTACGTATGATGAAGGAGATAAGACCACTAGTGTGGCCAATCCTGTGTGGGTAGTAGATCAGGATGGGATTACTGATCGTCGCAAACATGATCCTTGTGGATACTGGCCAAGACTTCCCTACACTACCCCTCCAGAGGAGGTAATTCCTATGTTCGAAGTATATCATGAGATGTTACCTGGTGAGGCAGCACAGCCTTCTTATCAATTTGATGATTGGGTATGGGGATCTGAAACTTTTATCCTATTTGATTCCTCTGAATTTGATTCTGTAGAGAAGGTAGAATTCGAGGTTATTTTTAGAAATCAAGTTGCTGTAGATATTGAACTCTGTGTCATTGACACTGATGATGTAGTATGTGCTAGTGTTACTCTTCCTGCTAATACGATGGGATTAGTTTCTGACTTTGAACTTAAGCGCCTTCGAGTAGACTTCGATGCATCTGGATCCACTGCAGGTGATAATATATTTGGGTTGAAGGTATTTGTTCCTACGTGTGATTGGCCGGCAAACGGTGTCCCTTGCAACATTACTAATGCTAGATTAGTAGTTACTCATCAGCCTGGGGCTACAAAAACTAGATTACAAATTCCGTTGTTTGCTAGTAGTTATGTATATGCACTTGAGACCTTTAACACGGTTGATCCTTATAGTGATCCTGCCCCTTATGATTATCCTATCGGGTATAAGGTAGCAGCACCTATAGGGACTTCTCCTCTTCCAGACGCCTGGGTCAATGACTGGTCCTATGTGGCGTATAGTTCAGGGGAGCTTACTGCAATCTGGAAGCATAGGACTGGAGAGATTGGAGATGTAAGTAAGGTGATATTTTCTGTGGCTGCCCGTGCTCATTATGAGGGAGTTACTACTGATAAGACGTGGAGTCAGACGCTTACTACTGGGCCAGATAATTTCAATATGATGCTTTATAAATCTCCTACCACCTCTTCTAGCGCTGCCTGTACTACAGCAGATCCTCTGGGATGGGTTGATGAGAATCAAATCCATACTGATACTTGTAATAGTACAGTTCTCACACCTATTTCCGGATCTCTAATTCATCTAACAGATAGTGAGAATCCAAATGATCCTTGGGAAATTATAGTAAATCCCGTCTTTCCGCAGGGAAGTTATAAGGTGTATTTTGGTGGAGATCCGTATAGTGCAGGATGGGGACATTATGCTGCCTACTGGTCTATGACAGTTCCTGCTAATACTGTTGTAGCATCTACTATGAGAGCATACTCTAATGTGAATTTTATTCAGTACTATGAGCTCTCTTACATGGTTACTCCTGTGACTATAGAAGATCTTGAGGTAGGATTGTGGAATATTACTGATGGACATATAGTAACTAATAGTATAATGACCTGGACTGTTAATGAGGGGTTTGTTAGGAAGTATGCAGAGATAAGTCCAGTAGACCTTCCTGTAGAGTGTGAGTATGAGATGAGAGTTAAGCAGCCTGGAGCTATTAATATTTCAGGCGGATGGTGGGAAGCGGAGATTATGGATGCGCAGCTTCTTATCAGCCTTGATCCCATAGAGGATCTTACCGTATGGTATAGGTGTTATCATAGATATGATGGGACTAGAGATGGATGGGTACCAGATAATACTTGGGGAGATGATGCCTGGTCAGATGTTGAATACGGATCTAATTGTATTCAGCACTCTTGCTATTTTCCAATTCCGACTGGATCTAGGGCTTACTTTGAGGTGACTTGTACTCCAGATATTAATCCCGCAGCTGCTGACCAGCTTGAGGCTCAGAAGCAATATTTGGAAGACTTTGGGGCTGAGCCAGAAGGGATGCTTACTGGATTGGATGGAATAGATGTTGGAGATCCCCTGGTCTGGGACAACTCTGATGATGCAGGTGTTAGGAGTTTGAAGAGGTCTGGAGAGGTCACACTAATCAATGGTCATCACTATGGGTGGAGAGACCCTAACTTAGAGTATGGAGACTTTCACCCGACTGAAGGATTCATAGTACTTAAAATTAAATAGAGAGGATGAGATGGCATCTAAGGTAAGTAATAATTTCAGAGTACTCTTGGCAACTAAGGTAGTGGATTTCAGTGCGGATACTTTTAAGATTATTTTGATGGCTGAGGGGTTTGTGTTTAATTCTGACACTCATGATCTCTATGCTGATGTGAGTGCTAGTGAGGTGGCCAATGGATTTGGATATACTACTGGAGGTAATACTCTGGGAGGAGTTACAGTAACTCAGAATGACACGGATGATAGAGTCTATATTACGTGTAATAATACCTCATGGACTGCAGCCGCTGGAGATATCGGGCCGGCTTGTGGTGCTATTATCTATGACGATACTTTGATTGCTCCTAATGCTGATGCTATAGTGGGGTTCATAGACTTTCTTGGAAGTTATACTGAGCCCGATGGAGGCATAGCCACTATCGCCAACATTAAAGTGACTATCTAAGGATGGATTGCTATGTTCCATAATGTAACATAGGAAAGCGAGGTTAGTATGGCAAGAAATCCTGATTATGATATAACGTTTGACTGTGAAGATTATGATCCCTCAGGAGTGGTTGGTCAGGGGAGACTCCTCACTCATGTGGCCATCGCAGGAGATTGGATAGGGATTGGTATAGTTGCTACCTCCTTAGACTTGGGAGATATTCTTATCCAAGGATCTTCAATCTTTTCAGCTGTGTGGGGTGGAACTTCTTTAGATCTAGAGGATATCTTCATTGAGGGTGAACTGGCCATATCACTTCCAGTTAATAATTGGGTCAGGTGGTCTGACATCGGATCATTCTCCTTCCTTATTGATAGGAAGAATGTTGCAGGAGAGATGCCCCTGGATTGGCCTGGCACCATCTACGATGTGAGGAAGTTGGGCTCTAGTGTGATGGTCTACGGATCTGGTGGAATCACTCAATTGGTCACTAAGGATAATATCTTCGGGATGAAGACCCTGACTAGGGTTGGAATTAAGGGGGCCTGGGCCATCACTGGAACAGAGCACTTTCATTTCTTTGTAGATTCCAGAAGTAGGTTGTGGAAGATGGGTGATCAGATGGAGCTTCTGGGATATGATGAGTTCCTCTCCCTCATGACTACTCCTGTACTCAATTATGATGAGAGTATGAATCTTCTCTACATATGTGATGGAACCTATGGCTATGTGTATAGTCTAGGAGATAAATCCTTCGGGACTGGTCCCACCACTATAACAGGGATAGGATATGTTAATGGATCTAGGTATGTAATCGGAAGTGCTGCTCCATCTATACCCACCTTCGAAATAGTGACAGATATCTTGGACATAGGAAGTAGGAATTGGAAAACTCTGCATGAACTTGAGATTGGGACAAACCTTAGTGGGAACCTTGAGGCAATGGTGGACTTCTCCAACACTCTTCAGGGAGTCTTCACCAGTGTGGGGTGGAAACCTATCTCTCCTGAGGGAGTGGCCTTCATACATTGTGCAGGAAAGGAGTTTAAGGTGAGGGTGAGGAATACTACTGGGGCAGCTATTGAAGTAGACTACCTTAGGATTAAGGGAGTTATTCATAACTATAGTCCCATAGATACATAAGGGGAAGGTGATGGTAATCAGATTGGCTTCGGTACAGATAGGGAAATTCTGGGATTTAATTAAGTACTCGTTACAACAGACTGAGAGAGTGGGAAGTGATAACAATCTCCAACAGTTTAATGAGGTGTTTGCAGCCCTTCTCTCAGATCGTGCGCAGTGTTTCATTAAGTACAATGAGGGGCTGGATGTGTTAGGGATCATGGTTACTGAAATTCTTGAGGGCAAATACTCAGGAGAAAAAATGCTGAAGATTAGATCTCTGTATGCATTCAAAGCATTTCCTCCTGGAGAATGGGACGATGACTTTAAATTAATTCGGGAACTTGCCCAGAAAGAAAAGTGTACTAAGATAATATTCGAAACCTCCAATGCTAGAGTTATGCAGTTGGGGAAGCAGGTAGGATTTGAGGAAGCCTTTAGTACCTTTGAGATTCCTATAGGAGGTTGAGATGGGAAGCAGCGGCGGTGGTGGTAAGACTACGGTAAGATATGCTGAGTATATTGAAGATAAGCATAAGGAATTCCTTGAGAAGACTGTGGAGTTGAGGGATATTGCCTTAGCAAGTAATCCCTATGATGGCTACGAGAATATTCCAGTAGATGTTGGATTCTTCGGGGCTGGATATACTATGGCATCCTTCCCATCTTTGTACGATATGTATGGGAAGTTTATGGCAGGACTTAATATTGAGGCTGTGTGGAGTGAGTTGTTTGAATCCACAGTTAATGGGCCCGAAGTGGGAAATCTAGTCAGGGCTGAGAGTGCATTCTTAAAGGATGAGTTAGATTCTACAGTGGTGCCTAGGTTCATGACTGGGATGCGGGACATGAATGCAGTGATGAGTAGTACCTTTGTAATTGGTAAGGCACTTCTTGAAGATAGTAGGCAGAAGGCAGTAGCGAAGTTTAGTGCTGAGCTTAGGTATAAGTTAATTCCTATTGCTGAGGATAGATGGAAGGCACACTTAGCATGGAATACATCTGTAATAAGTATTTACATGGATGTAATGAAACATTACTTCACCATCAAGCAGGGGATTGAGGAAGGGAACTTGGAAATTGCAGCAAAGAGTGCCTTGTGGGGAATGGACATATTGGATTATGAGAAGGCTAATCTGGGAGCGTTGCAGGGAGCTGTCAAGTCCAATACTAAGCAGAGTGGTGCTAGTACAGGGGCTAAGGTATTGGGAGGTGCGTTGAGTGGTGCTGCTATGGGAGCCTCTACTGGTAATCCCTATGCTGCAGCCGCAGGTGCAGTGATTGGTGGAATTGCTGGATTACTTATGTAATAGGAGATAAGAGATGGGAGCTTTTGATTTTATGGGATCAACTAATGCAGCTGGACAGTATCAACTCAATCCTAATTTCTTTAGTATGTTGGGGCAACTTGGGGCTGGATTAGGGAGGGGGGAGTCCTTCGGAGAAGCAGGCGGGAATGCGGCCGTGGCGAATATCAGGGCTAAGGCCATGCAAGAGGCAGGGGGACAAGTGTTTCCCCAGTTGATGCAATCTCCGACTCCTCAGGGTCAAGCAGGACCTGATGAGAATGTTACTACGATCAAAGAAACTGCAGATGGGAAGACTATCTCTAGGGTGAGTAAGATTCCATCTGCAAAAAACCTTAGTACATTCGGAACGAGTGTTCCACCAGAGTCTGTGACTTCGTTACAGGGGGGAGGAGTGTCTGATCAGTCCCCTTTTTGGGGAGCCCTTCTCAACCTCAGTTAGCAGGGGGAGAAGGGCAGCCCTTGGATCTAAGGGGCATGAGTGCAGAGGATATTCAGACATTGATGGGCAACCTGATTAATTATAAGCAGGTGTTGGGGAATCAGGCTAACTCCCAGGAGGGTCATGCTATTACTGAGGCCCAGAATATGGTGGAGAACTATTACAAGGATCTGAAGGATCGTAGAGATAGTGAAGAGTTTGAGTCCAAAAAGTCTAAGCTAAATAGAAGTGCTCCCTTCGAAGTCAATGGTAAGATGATGATTGACTGGACAGATGCTCAAGGGAATGTGGTAAAGAGAGAGAAAGTGGGGAATGCTACTAAGAGTACTCAAGCTGAGAGGGTATTCAAGTTACCCAATGGTCAGATGGATTTCATCGGTCCAGATGAGGCTATTCCTCCTGGAGCAATCCTTGCATCACCTGAGAATGGTGGGGGAGAGTTGACAGAGGCTCAGAAATTCTCTCAGGCTGGAAAGCTTGCAGAGATTGATGCATCTATGGTGGCCCAGGATGTAGATAATCCTGCGATGTTGGATGGCTATGCCGAGATCTATAACAGTCAGCATCCTACTCATCAGTGGATTAAAGTTCCTGGAAGTGGCGGATGGTTTGGGGGTGATGCTCAGTGGAAGAAACTTCCCAAGGATCCAGTAGAGATTATGAAGATGGATCCTAGTACCACAGTAGGAAGAAGTCCTTCAGGTAAGGAAATTACTCTGAAGATGGCTATAGCAAAGGCTCAGGAACTTAAAATGACTCCTGAACAATTTCTTAAAGAATTAGGTCTGGCGAGGTAATTAGACTATGGCACTCTCTTGGGATGTATTCGATACTTCAGTTCCCCCCACCGTTACACAGGCTACTCCTACTATACAAGGTCCTGAGGATTTCTATCCTCTGATTGATGAGATCTCTACCAAACATGGAGTAGATCCTCGTCTCATAAGATCTATGGTGAAGACTGAGAGTAACTTTGATCCTAGGGCCACGTCCAAGATGGGTGCCAAAGGTCTGATGCAACTCATGCCACCGACAGCACAGGAGTTAGGTGTGGTGGATCCGTATGAGCCTCGCCAGAATATTGATGGTGGAGTTAGGTATGTTAAGAAGTTAATGGATATGTATGGGGGTGATAGAGTTAAGGCTCTTGCTGCATATAACTTCGGTATGGGGAATGTGGCTAGTGGTGCAGAGTATCCCAAGGAGACTCAGGATTATATAAACAAAGTTGAGAGTGGAATTAGTCCTATGGAGGGGCAAGTCCCAAAGTCTCCAAGATTGAGTTGGAACGATTTTGGAGAACCCTCAAGTTCGAACCAGAAGACTAGTCTACTTCCAGACGTTGATCCTACCAGTTCTACTCTAGGAAACTTCGTTGAACATGATCAAGTTGGAAAGATGATAGTGGATTCTGCCAAGGAATCTATTACTCCACCTGCTCCAGTAGGAGAGTTACCCTGGGGATTTAAGCATCCCTCGGTTAATCCAGTTGTTAAGAGTGCCATTGATGCAGTTTTCGGAATACCTGAGGCAGCTGTAGCATTGGGATCTGGAGCATTGTCCTTCCCAGCTGGACAGGTTATAGGTGGAGTTGGAGCACTTCCCACTAATAAGAAAGGATTGGCTAAGGCATTTGACATAGCTGAAGAGGCCAATAGAATTGGTATGCATCAGCCTAGGACTTCAGCAGGACAGCTGCTCTTGAAGCCTATTGAGGGAGCCTTTGGAACCTTTCTTGGTACAGTTGATAAGGTAGCAAGAGATTCAGCACCTGAGGGTGCCTCAGAAGAAGAGTTAGTCACGAGATCCAAGGCATGGCAATACGTGGCTAATACAGCACTTCTCGGAGCACCTTTTGCAGTAGGGGGTGCTAGAAGAATGGCGCGTGCTATGAGAAAAGGTAATGTTGAGGTTACTCCAGAAGTATTGGAGACTGCTAAAGCTAAAGTCTTAGCTGATCCCAAAGTTCCTGATAGTGTTAAGGCCCAGGCTGCGGCCACCCCTCTGGATAAGATTGCAGAGCAAATTAATAAGGGACAGGCTAAGGCCAGGGTGGATAAGACTTCTGGGCCGGCACCCAAGTTTGAAGGCAACTCAGATGTCCTGAGTGAGTTAAGACTTGAAGCTGAGATGGCTCAGGGTGGAAGTAAGCGAGGATACAATAATGCAGTTAAGATAGTTGCTGAGTTGGGGGAAGATATTGGGACTATTGATTATAAGGCAATTAAGGGAATAGGGCCGAAGACTAGTGCCAAGATTCAGGAGGTATTGGAGAGAAGGAAGTTAGCTGAGGGGACTGGAGAAGTTCCTGAGTTCAGCCCTCCTGATCCACAGACTTCCCCTGTTGTAGAATCTCCTGTAGTACCGTCAGGTACTAGAGCAGAAGTCCCAGTTAGGAAATCCTCAGTAGCTCCTACTGAATCTCTGCCTATTCAAGAAGTATTAGATTCTCTGGAACTTGGCATAACTTACCAAGGTTCCTCAAAGTTGGGAGAGTTCGAAACCCACCAGTTCATTACGAGCGAAGGTAGGAACTTCTCCTCATTAAGTCTAGAACCTGAGGAGGTTAGGGCTAGGTATGAGAAGGTTAAGGGAGGGTTTGAGCCTCCTGTGAAAGAGGTAGCTGCTGCTCCAGTAATTGAGGTCACACCCGAGATCATAACACCTGAATTTGATTCAGTAGGAATCGCTAAGGAGGAAGGATATGAATTTCCAGGAAAGAAGAGATACTCCTCCTTTGAGGATGCCCAGGCCGATGCCTCCAGCAGGGGAGCTAACTTTGAGATTGTTAAGATCGGAGAGAAGTATAGAGTTGGGAAGTATACTGAGGAGTCTACTAAGCCTCGGGGAGAATATGTTTCTGAGGACATGGGAGATGGTGAGGCCCGTCGTGTGTATGAACTTGCTAAGGAGGAAGAAGCGAGGAAGGCGGAAGAGGGTACCTCAGAGGTAGATGACCTCTACAGTGATGGGGTGACTGCAGAGGATTGGAAGGTGTTGGAGGAGATTACTCAGGGGGTGAATCTTGAGGAGATTCGATTGGGTGAGGAGGCAGTGGCTGAAGTCAAAGCAGCCAGAGAGTCTGCCCCTTCTGAAATACCTAAGGGCGTAGCCTTAGACTCTGCCTCCGCAGCAAAGAAGTTCTTAGAGTGGAGAGATTCCTATGTTACAAAACGGAACGTAGCAACCCCCGCCTCCGGGGGAGGCAAGACTCCTCCAATTACTAAGGAAGCCCTCCCATTAGTCGACGACAAGTTTGCAATCTTCGACAAGGTGGAAGATGCTGAGGCCTTCCGAGATGCTAAGGGTACTGAGAGGGAGATAATCAGAGATCCTGCCACAGGGAAGTATTTCTTGGAACCTGAACTTGACCTCCTAGACAAAGGTGATATGTGGGATCTTGGAGAGAAGGAGTATCTTGAGGAATCCTATGGGAGGGAAGGTGGACTTGGAGATGAGGTCTTGGATTATGGTGAGAGAGGGGATGGGGCAGGAAGGGATTTGTGGAGTATAATGAATAATGAGAGGGGGTCAATTACTATCCCTGACCTAGGCCTGATTTTCAAGTCTCATAATGAAGTATTTAAGGATAAAATGAAGGGAGTATTTATTGATAGAAGTAAGGGAGATAAGGTTATAACACATCCTGCTACTTATTCAGAAAGATTTCTTCCCATATTTGCAGATATAGTTAATAAGGTAGGTGCTAAGATTGTACTTGATCCCTTTGGAGGAGTGGGAAATATAGGGAAGATTAAAGATCATGGATTTAAGGGTAAAGTTATTGCTAATGAATTGGAGGCTGAATGGTCATCTCTTCATAAGGGGAATAAAGTTGATGTAAGTATTACTGGTGATGCTAGGAATATGGAGGGTGTTAAGGGGGGAAGTGTTGATGCTATAGTTACCTCTCCCACTTATGGAAATGCTCTAGCTTATCCTAGACTTGGAGGGAAAGTAGATACTTTAACCTATGCTAATTCTCTTGGTAGGGAAATGACTACTGGTAATTCTGGTAGAATGACCTTTGGACCTAAGTATAAGAAATTACATGAGGAGTCATATAAGGAATTCTTTAGAGTTGTTAAGGATGGTGGTATTGCTGTAATTAATATGAAGGATTTTATTAGTGGTGGAAAAGTAGTACCAGTTACAGACTTTCATATTAAGGCTATGGAAGAGGCAGGATTTAAGTTGATGTATAGAGAGGAAATTAAAACTTCGGGCTTGGCAGATGGAAAGATTAGTAGACCGAAGGTTGAGGCTGAAGATATCTTAGTATTCGAGAAACCTAAGAAAAGTATCTTAGGTAATGAACGCGGGTCAGTAGATGTGACTGGCCTAAGGGTGGCTGTAGATCAGATAGAGAATGTAGTGAAGATGGCTAAGAAAGTTGGGAAGTCTATAGATGATTACCTTTCTAGTATGGGTGTAGATCAAGCTTCCATAGACTTGTTCAAGGCCTCTTTGGCTAATGTGGGCCAGATGAAGCAGGAGATTAGGGATGGGGATAAGTTGGGAGCCAAAATCTTGGACCCCACTGGACCTATTGCTCACCAGACTATTAAGAAAGATAGGAATGGGAAGGTAGTGTGGACTAAACCTGCTGTGCCTAAAGATCTTGCAGATGGTGTAGTGGGGATGGATAGGAAGAGTAACTTCGGTAGGGATATAGATAGGACTGATCCTAAGACTGGCAGGGTCATAGTAGAACATACTACCAACGTAGTAGATAGGTTCATGACAGCTACGGAGACTAAGATCAATGCTTTTCGCGGGCCTATTAGGGATCTTTATAGAACATGGAGAGATTCACTTGCGGAGTCTAAGGCGGAGAAGGCAGAGGTTAAGGTGTGGCTGGAGGGTCTTAAGTCTAAGATTGCTCCTGAAAGAATGAAGGACTTCGCCATTGTATGTTATGCAGATATGAAGAGTGTTAAGGAGGCTTATGAGAAGATGGAGATTACAGACATTCCTTCCCTCCTACCTCATGAGGAACTTGTTAAGGAACAGCTCCTTGACTACACTAGGAAGTTTCGTGAGAGATCCAATTACGTGAGGACCCACACAGGGCAGAAGGCCATACCTAAGTTATTGGACATGAAGGGGAGGGAGAATTATCTGCCACTCTTCAGAGACTTGAATGTCCTCCGAGAGTTGGGACTTGGAGAGGGAATGATTAACTCAACGAGTGCCAAACTTGGACAACTGAGTAAGACATTTAACGGGATGTTTAATCCTCATGCTAAGAAGAGAAATGTTTCAGACATACCGATTGAGTTGGATCCCTTCAAAGCTATTGAGAAATACTCAAGCTATGGCCTGGATGAAATCCATATTAGTCCAGTGGCAGCCTTAGCGAAGGAGTTAGCTTATGTTAAGTTACCCCATCCCTCAGGAACTGGGAAGGTAACCCTTCGTGAGTGGAATCCTGCCCTAAGTGTAATGCTGAGTAAGTGGAGTGATGCGATAGTGGGTAAGGATCCGACTGCTACTGCAATGGCTAATACTAATCCCTTGATTCATAAGGGCTTGGAGTCATTAAGTAAGAATCTGGTACTGGCTACTATAGGTGGATCACTGAGGACTATATTCGTACAACCTTCCTCTTACATCATAGCCGTACCCACCTTGTTAGATACCAAGAGTACTCTCTATGGCCTGAGTAGGATGGTAGCAGATAGGACATTCAGTAGGAAGGCCTCCTTAGCCAAACAGAAATCCTCAGTGTTGGCTATCAGAGAGTTCGACCTAGCATACTCCGAATGGACTGATTATGTTCAGCGTGGCTTGGCCACGGGGACAAAGGACTGGCTCGGCAATAAGAGTATGGCCCCTATGAAGTGGGTGGATGGAGTAGTGGCGGAGGCTAGTTGGAATGCTGGCTATCATTATGGGAAGAATACTCTTAAGCTGAGTGGTGAAGACTTGGTTCACTTCGCAGATGATGTGGTGGAGAAGACTCAGGGCATGGGGATTAAGGGGGCAGTTTCAGATATACAGACGGGGAAGGTTACTAAGTGGTTGACCCTACTCCAGACATTCGGAATTGCTGACTTCAACTTCATTATTAGGGACGTGTTAGGGATTAAGAATGCAGATGTGAATAACAAGCAGGCATTGATGCGAGCTACGAAGTATGTAGTGGCGACTGTCCTCGCGGGCCAGTTGTATAAGATGATGGGCTATGAGAATGTAGTTCCTGATCCAGTGGGAGAGTATCTTAAAGTTAAGGGTGATGATGGTAGTGATGTTCACGCAATCGCATCCGCGGCCGGAGAACTCCTGGAGAAGTTGCCTATGATCGGTGGAAGTGCTAAGTATGGATCTTCACTAGGTGGGATCATGGGAGAGTGGGCATCACTGGTGCCTGAGGCAGCAATGAAGTTCTCAGAATCCCTTGACTGGAATAAGTTGACTCCAAGGGAGAAGAGGAAGAATATCCAACTCATAGCTAAGGCTATGGGGTACAGTTATGGTGTGCCGATGACTAATCAGATAATGAAGTCTATCAATACAGCTTACAATGGAGGGAATCCTTATGAGGTAATTATGGGAGTTTATAAGGAAGCACCAAGAGGGAATGGGAGAAGGAAGGGATTACCTTCCTCCTTTTAATCCAGTCATTAGAGGTTTAGCAGAGATTTGATAAAGTCCACTCTGTACTTAGACCCAGTGGAAAGACTATGGATTTGATGGGAGATCTTGATGCAATCTCTTATGAAGTCCATAGTCTGTTGGTCACTACCTAAGTTCATAGCTATCTTGAACTTCTCCACGTTTTGAGTCCAGATGGTATGATCTTCCATAGACTCTCCATCTGCTATATCATTCTCCAGATAGTAATAGCAAACATTCTCTAAGCGCTCGAAGGCTCGGGCCATGTCACTCTCGTGATTCTTCCTACATTGAAGGATATGGAGGAGGTCGATTAGTTGTTTCATAATATACTCCTATCACACAAATCTTCAGAATCTAATCCAATATAATCTATTTTAGATTTTATAGATATTTCTATACTTTCCACAAAATCTTTTCTTAGACTACTATGAATATAGTCAAGATGATTAAGTATAATATGTGTAGGCTTATTATATCTTATAGCCTTTCTTACTATTTCAGGATCAAACTCTCCAACCCTTCTGACTTTCTTAGTTACAGATGTATACTCTTTTGCAACTCCTATATGCTCCCAAGAAATTTCAAATGGTAGTGGCCCTGAATTTCCTGCAACTCGTATAGGATAAGTTCTAATAACTAAATAAATATTTCTTACATCAAGAGGACTTACCCCTAATTCAGATATAAATCCTGCAGCAGTAGTATCCCTTGAAGTACAGTAGGGATAGTATGGAGTATGAATATTAGATAATCCAAATCCCTGAGAACCCTCTACTATACAACCTTTCGAAATTACATCTTGTATAGCTTCTGTATCTACTATATATTTAGCAAAGTTTTTATAAGATTTTATAAATATAGTATCATTTCTAGACACTCTATCATATACCCCCTCCCCAGTACCTGTTAAAGTAGATCCTATATTATCTCTTAAAGATGATTTTTCTGCTCTTCTTATTACTACAGCTTTAGAATCTATATATAAATTTTTAGGTTTATGTATAGAGATTTCTTCTTCAAGTATATTTACATCTATATAACTTCCAGCTCCTATTATGGATACTCCACGGTCTATTAATACAGATACTGGAAGTTGTCTTAATACTTTTCCTTTAACTGTATGTCCTGAATTAGGACCCCCTATTCTTGCTACACATTTATGGATAGATTCATTTGCAAGAATATATGTAACCTTACCCTTACCTTCAGATCCGAATTGACCTCCTACAATTACATCTATCATACTTCACCTCCCGGCCTAACCTTATGGTACCTAAGTATGGTATCATTCCCTCTCTCTACTCGGGTGATGAAGCCCATCCCGGAGAGAGTCTGAACAATCAGCTCAAGGACTCTGGCATCCGCATCATGGTAGAACTTCTGCTGCAACTCACGCATGGAGATTTCCCCTGCTAATCCTATCTCATTCATGACCTTAGATAGGACTTCAGCATGAGGAGACTTTCCAATGCCTGAGAAGGTCTTAGGCATATTCCTTTCAGTCTGTTCTATGGTCCTGATAGAACGACTAAGGTCGTCAGCCGTGACAATCATCGAGTCAGTATGACATGCGCTGAGGATTAGGGCCAGTTTCATCACATGGACTGGGCGACGTTCACAGTAAGGGGCCAGGTGTGGATCATCAAAGGGATGTTGTTGATCACTCTTGATGTACCAATCGACCCACAAGTCAATGAAGTCCTTGGAGGGTTTGAAGACTCCTTTCATCATGTGGATTTGTTCTAGGTCATAGTAGAGTGATTCACTCAGATCCTTCTCAGCCTGAGAGAGGAAAGGGGCAGGGCAAGATTGGAACTTGTCAGGCTCATAGACGAAGATAATCCTTGAGGTAAGTCCTCCGCCAATGGCATCCATGCTAAGGCATGAGCGTAGGAGATCAGGGGTAGTAGCGCCAATCAGATTTATCCAAATTCCTACTATCTCATCAGTACCTTGATGCTTGGTGCGATAAGTCCACTTGCCATCAGGTCCAGAGCCACAGTCGAACCAGTCGGTAAGATCCATCATTAGTTGTTGTTGGTTATAGCCTAGGAAGACTACTAGTTCCGGGGCATACACTGTCAGGGAAGAGTGAAATGTCATCTCCCCAGTCTCGGTATCAATCTCAGTGGTCTGGGCATTCATGATTTCCCTTACCAATGCCTCCCGGGTGATGGACTCCGCGGCCATCTTAATACCGAGGCGAGAGAGGAAGTTCTTGCCATAGGACATGGCAGTCCCCTTACGTGCCCTCCCCGCGGGGCCACAAAGTACGACGTACATATTAGGGTAGAATTGAATAGGTCCCCAATTCATCACGCACTTTCGCTGGAGGGCTGCGGCCACTGTGGAGATTGCGGTCCAAGTATGATATAACTTTGGTGGTTCCGAATTATTCGTATAGATCATGTAAGAGTCGAGCCAGTCTGCTAACTTTCTGCCCATGTCAAATACCCCTACATTCTTCTAAATAGAGAAGTCCCCATCCTGTAAATCCATTTAGCCATCCCAACATTGCACTAATATTTCCTTTATACAACATTATTAGTGCAGAAATTAGGCATACCATAGAGATTGCCAAACTTACGTATCTCATAAGATCTCCTTATCTTCTATGTTACAATTTGGAACGTAGGAATCATATTACAACTGACTCTCCAACAACTAAATTAAATACTTTAATTCTAGGTTCTCCTATATAATAGGGTCCATCAGTATCTCTATAGGTAATCTCTAAAACTATAACTTGATTTACTCCCAGTACTTCTTTAACTTTAATACTTATCTCGGGGGTAGATAATAACATTCCCATAGTATTCTCCTTATATAATTAATGGAAGCCATCGTTCAGTACACTTGTAGTAAGTCTTTTCCAAATACTCAGGGTCGAATGAATCTAGGTCCTGACCCAACTCTTTATTCAATGAGATTCCCATGGTAGTGTCCGCTGGTATAGTGAACTTCAATCCGTAGTGGGTGTAGAGTGGAGTTTCAAGTGAGGCCTTGATCATCCCTAGGATTTTGGAATGATCTTCCCAGGACACGGGAGTGTCTGGATGCAGAGGCGTCGGGATTTGGAATCCAATTTGATCGTGAACTTGGATAAGAAGTTTAACGCTTCTGAAGAGGGGGTCTCTGTGGTAGTAGACGAAGTTAAGACCTCGTTCATCAATGACATCTCCAACAGTTCCCTGAGGTATGCAGGCATATGCGTCCTTGTAGAGGGAGTCGTCAATTTTGTCCGTGAAGACAGTTTTGCGATCCATCAGGTTGGTTAAGGTTCGATTGCGGTTGATGCAACTTTGTACATAGGAGTGGAATCCGTTTCTGACACCAGGATAAGCTCTGTGGTATATATCCACAATGAGTTTTCCGTCTCTATCCGGTATCTCATTATAAAGCGAGAAGGTTTTGTACCCAAGATCATAATTTAATCCGTGATTTGCCCGTTTTCCCCAATCCCTCCAACTCTTCTTTCCATCCCCAATGGGAGCGATGGCAGTTTTAACATTAATGTCGCGAGCTTTCTCAGCTCCGAAGAAGATATTTGCCATGATTTTGGCGGTAAGGCCATGTATATCCTCCTTATTTTCAAATGCCTCGATCATTTGACTGATGCGTCCCACATAGGCTACGATCCTATTCTCCGCCTGACTTAGGTCCATCCCATAGAAGACATGATAGGGATCGGCAAGGAAGTGTGTAAGAACCCTATGGGGTTGGTTCTGAAGATTGTTACCTGTCCCGAATATATTCTCAGAGCTCGAAGCCCTAGAGAATCTAGTTCCAACGGGGTTGTAAGAGCATCGCATTCTTCCATCAGGGTCAACTTTAGCAGTATCGAGAAAAGTTGCCCGTTCTTTGTTAAGTCCACGAATTTTAAGGATGATTGATGCTTCAGGGTAACCCTTGCGGGCGATTCGTTTAAGGGCTTTTTCATCAGTAGTGTTGCCTCCAGTTTTGTTCTTATATGCTGGGAGTTTCTTAGTTACGTAGAAGTAGGTGGCTACTTGCTTGGGAGAGTTAGGGTTAAGGTCGAAGCCACATTTATGATGGAGTTGACGAAGGAGATCTTGCTCTTCTCTCTCCGCATCATCATAGGCTTGTTGCATGGAGCCGAGGTTTATCTTGATCCCATGCTCCATTATGAAGACATAGGGGAGAATAGACTTTCGCTTTCTTTCGTAGGCAAAGTAGTTGTGTTGTTTGAAGAGCGCGTCCATTTGCTTAGGGTATGCATCTGCACAGACTACAGAGTCAAGTGCATTGTAACGCCACCCACTTTCCCAGTTTCCGATACCCTTAAGCCAGTATTTTCCGTCATCTTTATAGTAAGGAATGTCGGTGTACTGTGAGCAAATGAAGTGAAGGCCCACTGGATAGTCAGGAAGTAAAGTCTTCTGCGCAACCATCGTGTCGTGGATGTTTGATGTATGTATTCCATATTTCCTCAGCATGTAGTGACAGTCGAAGACAAGGTTCTGTCCTAGGATGGGGATAGAGGGGTCCTCGAGAATCTTGGCGATAGCCTTGAGGATCTCCGCCTCCTGTGGAAGAGTGAAGTAGTCCCCCCTCTCACAAGTAAAGGGGATGGACATAACGTCAGTAGGAGTGTAGGCAAAGGAGATACAAGTCATCTCCCCGTTGAAGACGTCCACTTCGATATCATAAGCAACTGGGTTTCCAAGTTTACCCCACATAGAGCAGACGTTCAGGAAGTTGAGGGCTTGAGAAAAGGTAGGCCTAATGGCTATATGTCGTTCTAAAGTCTTCCATTTACCCTCCCTAACTTGTCTCGCCCTGAGGAGGTCATAAATGAGGAGTCTCTTATTAGTATACTGGTTCTTAGGAAAGATGATCGTTGAAGGATGGATCGACGGGATAAGTATCTTATCTGAAACCAGTGTCGGGGAGAGTACTGATCCTCGCCACTTCGTAACACCCACTCTATCGGCCAGTGCAAATAGAGCCGTGTTTCCAAGAGCGATAATAATCTTTCCTGAACATGATGTAAGTTCTTGGGCGAGTTCATTGATATACTCCTGTCCAGGAGGATGGATTACTGTACCTTTCCTAGGATTGAATTCAATGTAGTGGCCGAGGGGTCTATCAGCGTCCTTGATGACGTTGGTTAGAAAACAATCTGCTCTATTAATACCTGCTATCCTAAGATTATCTTCCAATTCCATACCTGCAGGACCACAGAAAGGTCTACCTCTAATAATTTCAGTCCTGCCAGGTTGTTCGCCTACAATTATATAGGGGGCATCTTTAGAACCTGCCGAAGGTACATAAGTGGCTCTCATGATTTCACCAAGTTGTTATGATAGTTCTATTACCAGAATTCCTTACCTGGTCGTAGCGTGATGCCCACTTACAATTGTCAGGATAGTATCCTTTGTTATTATCAATACGTTCGAGAGTTAAATCTTTAGGCCTCTCTCCCATATCTTTAAGAAAGTTTTTAAAATCTCTCCACTCTTCACATACCGTAATACCTCGTCCGCCATAATAACTATATGCAGGATGTTTAGGATTAGTACATCGTTGAATCATGTTAGACCATGATACATATTCATCTGACATATTACCTCCAGATCTATGTCCATGACTTGTTCTTCTAGTCTTACAATTAAAACATGATAATGTACCATTCTTTAAACTATTACCACTCATTACTGCCACAGTTCCACAATCACACTGACATTTCCACATAGACTGTTTATGGATATTCCTGTGGGAGAATTCAATAACAGTTAACTTACCAAACTTCTTTCCAGTTAGATCAATTCTAGGTGCCATATTTTACCTCTTTGGCTGTGCTATGTTACAATATGTAACGTAGGAAACTCCTACATCTAGTCGCTTCAAGTCTTACATTCAGGCTCTCCCCAAGCAAAAGTCTGGAGAATCTTCTCAACATGGTGAAGATTTTCTTTCTTCACATCTTTAGATCTCCCCTGAAGAAGGTCATTAATTCCCTTGGCAATACACTGCATCATGGCCAAGTGACAGTCACTCCCGTAGCAATTATCCAATATGTCTTGGACTTCCAGAGGGGTTATGTATCGAAGTCTATTTTTGTGGGGCATGGGAGGCCTCCTAATCGCTAAGGCGATCAGCCGCAATGCTTACATAGCCGGCGATGTCAACATAGTTGTCACGGGAGGGGCGCTGCCCTTGGACGCGGGCCATCTTGAAAAGAATCATCATGTGGGCTATGTCCTTAGCTCGTAAATGATGGTGATCACTATTATATTCATGTCGTAGATATGTGGACCAGTACTCGGCGATAAGTTCGAAGGAATCCTCAGGTTTGCCGTAGGTATCTTGGCGTTCTCCACAGATTACATCCTTGGCCTCGTCGAGACACTTACCGAGGGGGCGGGATGGACATTCATCTGCGATGGATCTAAGCTCGGACATGAGGGTCTCATCATTCTTGTTCATAGAGGTATCTCCCATTCTATTGAGGATTTCATCAAAGATATCCGATGATTTGTTACATTCAGGACAAGTGCACTTAGATCCTCCGAAACTTCCTGGAGCTGCTGGAAAGTTATGATGCATAGTATTTAACCATACCATTACATTACTCCTAGTTTCTTGAGTTCAAAATAACATCTCATAGTTGCACGTACATCAGCCATAGCATCGTGGGCACCTTCGAAGTTTTCCTCAAACAAGATACGGTGGAGTTCCTCCAACTTAGGGAATTTCTTCCCTTTTCTACCACTAGGGAAAGGAAGGTTGCAGTAGGATATGGTTGAGGCCATGGTGCAGTAGTAAGGTAATTCTTCAATATCAGACATCATCAAATCTGCTGCATCTGATTCAACAAAGAATGGTGCAACTTGAGCACTGGTAATCTGAATCAATTTGATATCAAAATTAAAGTTATGACATGCTAAGGCATCACAACTAGAAGCTAATTCATGAAATTTAATGAAAGCTGCAAGAGGACTTATTCCCTCTTCATTGGCCTTCTTTGCTGAGATCCCATGTGCTGCTAGGGCGTAAGGGTTGATTGGAGAGTCACCGATTTGCACTAAGGTGCTAAACTCCTCTACAACTTCTCCACTCTCATCAGCGAGGATAGCTCCTAGTTGGAGGATTTTAGGCTGAGAGGGATCATGATTGGGTTTCTTAAATTGGGGTAAGTTAGTGGTCTCGGTGTCGAAGAAAAGTATCTGACTCATTTATTAGACTCCTTTCCATGTTTAATACAATCAGGTGAAATACATTTACCTTCATGATCTACCTGTATATAACCACAGCCTTCACAAATTACTACACAGTATAGACCATTTTTAGTATCTTCTTCTGTACTAAGTCCTTTTAAGTCTTCGCAGTCTTTATCAAATAGTTCCATAGAACATTCTTTGCAGAAATCAGCCATTACAGCCCTCCAAATAGGCTTGAAGTTGAACTATAAATCCTTCTTTGAATTCTTTCGTCAGGTCATTACCAAAGGCTCCAACCTTACAAGTGTGAGCAGCCAGCAAAGAAGTCCCACTTCCAAGAAATGGAATGTAGGCACTCTTGCCCGGAGCACAGAATGTGGAGAAGATCTCAATCATGAGAGGGAGAGGCCTCTGAGTGGGGTGGATCTTCTGAGCTGGTGGCATCGGGTTGAATTCGAAGATGTTGGATCGGCCCATCTTATTTAACTTAGCACTACCATTCTTCCTACAATAGAAGAAGGGTTCATAACAGTTGGCGAATTGAGTTTCGGGTTGCATCGTCTGACCAGTAGGCTTTATCCACATCCCTGGGAGAAGGTTGAGTTTGAAGCCAATCTCTTTCAGAAGAGTTGAGATGAAGTTAAACCAGGGGTCCATAGCAAACCAGCAAATCATCCAGCCATCATCTCGGAGGATGCGATGGGATTCCGTGAGTACTTTAGTGATGAATTCAGGGTAGGCCAGCATCTCAATTTCATTATAGCCGAGCATGGCACCCTCAGACTTCTTTGAGTGTAGGTCCATGGCATAAGGTGGATCAATCTCGATGAAGTCTATACTCTTGGCCGGAATCTGGGCAAAGGTCTCGAAACAATCCCTCAGAATATAGGAATCGTGGAGCTTTTTGAAGGTTTTGTCTCCAGTGCCCATGTCCTTAGTGAACTTCTCACTTTGCATGGAGTTGTTTAGTTTCTTGCCAATACTATTGAGAAGTTTCAGTGCATCGGACTTACTCTTACACTTATCCAGACCAATCTGCGGGAACTGTTCTATAGCTTGTGCCAACTTAAGATCCCTCGTAAGATTCGCAGGACTCTCCTTAAGAAGCCTCGCTGTGTCTGCTTGAGACCATCCTGCCGCATCAGGTGTTTTAGAATGCTTGGCTCCATGTATGCTGATCTGCAAATCGTTAATCTTTCTTTTGAGGGCGATTTCTTCGACATAGGTCATCTCCTTGCGGTCAAGGTTCTCCGCTAGTTCGATGGAACGGAAGTCAAGTTCTGTCAGAGGTTGGTCATAGATCTTGGCTGGCACATGAGACCATTTCATATCTAGGATGGCTGCCATACGACGACCACCAGCAAGTAGAGTGTACTTCTTATCAGACTTGCAGTCAATTTTGAGGGATTCAGTAAGACCTACGGCTACTGGGGTAATCAACCCGTTCTTTTTTATAGAATAGATTAATTGACCTAGGTCCCCGTAGTCCTTCCTGAATCTATCTCCAATATCTATGTCCTCAATAGAAACATGAAGGAGTTGAGAAATATCTTGGGTCATGATTTGTACCTCTTGTATAGTTGCGCTAATGCACAGGGTTTGCATTTAGTTGATCTACCCTCAAGGAGGTTGTCTCCACGTACTTCTCTTACATTACCGCAGGAACAGGTGACGATCCACATTACGTGGCCACCCCTAGATGGGACTCTTTCTCCAACCTCCCACGAGCCAAAGGTCTTACCTTTTAGGTTTGTTAGAGGCCTCATTCCATCAATCCTTTGATAAGTTCGGCTGCAAGTTTAGCTTTGGCATCATCAGTGAGGCCATTGGCATATTGGAATAGATCTTGTTGCTTGAGATTGCCTTTCTTCGGTGCCCTAGCAACTTTGGCAGGGGTAGATTTCTGTCTCGGTGCCGGGCGGAGTCGGCGCTGAGTGCGAATCCTTCCTAGGTGCTCAAACAGGGCGGCCCTCGTCATGTGGGTGATGGAGGTGTTTAGGGATTCTATTGTGGCCATGGGTTACTCCTTAGTAGCCTTCATTAGGCTTTCTCCAGAAAGTAGGCTCCCGTCTTAATAATTCTTCAGCACAGACCTTATGAAATTTACGAATGAATCCTGGATCTTCAAGATTTATCAGTTTTGTATGGATCTTATTCTGGTAGAGTTTTCTCCCACACTCATAACAGAGTACTTGTTTAGTCATAACTTATTCCTTCGGGATAGCTACTTGGGTGTAGACTTCTCCAGCCTTAGCCAATTGGACTATGTTGACATGGCCCGAGATGATGGCACCAACAGCGTTGAATCCTCCACGGTTATGGAGCTCGATGACTCCGTCCAACAGTGCCTGGAACAGTAACTTTTGGGTACCGTGGGGGAGGATGTCTTGGAGCTTGTTGAACTGGTCTTGACGGACCTCCACGCTAAGGCGTGGGCGATAGTCACTACTCATGATTTGAATACTTACTTGTCATAAGTCCTCCTGTTAAATAAGAATATGGCAAGGGGCCGAAGCCCCTCACCTGTCCTGCTCCGCCACTTAAGGCTAAGATCTACGGACGTTTAGTAACACATACTAATGTGCTAGGGTAAGTGGCTATCGCCGATGTTTGAATCTAGATCGCATGTATCACCTCCTTTGGGGATGCTATGTTACATTATGTAATGTAGGGATTATGCCCCAGTGACGAACTTCTTCACTTCGTTCTGATCACCATAGGTTTCTGAGTGAGAGACTCCCAGAATGGCATAACCCTCCTTGCCGACCATATTAGAGAAGTTAATCTCAGCCAGGCCGAAGGCACGCTTAAAGCACTCCAGATCCCATTTGATGGCATTGACTCGCTTAGGCTCCTGGTCCAGAGTGGGAACAGAGAAGATCTTAGACAACCCTTTGGAGAACTCCTCGTCGGGAATATCAAAGGTTACGATAAAGTACTTATTGCCAGCCTCCGAAGTCCTAATAACCTTACCGTCGGAATCCTTGCGGAATCCAGTAATCCTGATTTTGTACTCACCTGGTTCCACAGTAGTGGGCTCCTGAGAGTCACTGGTGTCGATGTCAAGGAGAGTCTCATTCATTGCTGCCATTTCTTCGTCGAATTCGGACATAACTTTACCTCATTAGAATGAATTAGTGGAATGCTTACGCTTCTTTTACTACAAGATAACGGGTACTTGTTATATACAAGTGCATGTCTGTCATATCACAGGGATTATCTAATTTAATCTCCTGCACTAAATTATCAGGTGAGTTATCAGGACCCTTATCCCAGACTTGAACTATTACTTTCCAAGATGAAAGATCAGCATTTTCTACTCGAATTCTTTTCGTCATGATTACCTCATTAGGTTGGGGTGGTTAGTATAGGGCTAAGGCCCTCAGGTGTTATTTACTTTTGGTTGAATAGTTCTAGTGCTCCACGGAGCTTGCCGATTATCTTTGCTTTCTCTGGTAAGTTTAGTTCCTCCACGAATTGAATTAAGTTGGGAATTGCTGATCTGAAGAGAGTCTCCATATCGTTTTGAGTGATGAAGTCTTCAGGGGCGGTTACAATGAATTCTTGTACTACAGTTTCATTAGGAGATTCATATGTATTAGGATCATCTGAATTGGGGCCACCTCCTAAGGGTCTAATAGTAGTGGGAGAGGAGAGGATCTTCTCCGTCTGATGTTTGTCTTCCTCTTTGATGGGAAGATCAGGGTCATCTGGCAAGGTTACTTTGAACATAATACCTCCTAAAGTGTAAAGTCACATTTTGAGTCTTTCAGGTCAACTCCTGAATAGTACTCATCTATACGTCTGGATACTATATCCAGATCGTTAGGGATACGGTTAGGGAACATCTGAAAAGGGGATTTTGCCGTAGTATACCCGTTAGACTGGGTAGCGAAGTAATACATCTGTTTATCATTTTCAGAGAAGACTTCACCAAAGAGGACGATTGAGGAGAGTCCCTCTAAGGTGACCTTATCATCCAACAGTTTGCCAAGGGTCTTCATTTTACGCTCAGTACCGGTGTCCTCCTCGTGGGTGAGGAAGAAGACTTTCAACCCTGGCCTTAACTTTGTAGTGAGAAGGATGATCTCAAAGATATTCTTAGCCATCATGGTGAACTTCTCATAACCTTTCTCAAGGGCCTTACTCATGAATTCAGTAGCCATTACGTAGTGGCCGTCGTCAATTACGAGGTTCTTCCACTTCTCGTTACGGGAAACTTCCATCATAGTAGAGCGGATCTTGGCAGCATCCGTGGACACTAGCATGTTATCCTTCTCTTGGTACTGGCCACCTTTGGGGAAGGGCAGCGGCTTTCCTAGGATGTTGATGAGGAAGGTTTCCTTAGGGTCGAGGTTACGAATAGCAGTAGATTTTCCACGCCCAGACTTGGCAATAATCAAGATGAGCATAGATTTCTGGCCCTTATAGAGGGCGATTGCGTCAGTTGGGTCGAGATGGTGATTTATTTCGGACATGATTAGCCTCACTAGGTTAGTGTTATTCTTCTTCTAATGTATAATAACATTTAGGACACGTAAGAGGAGCCTCCATACATGCAGAACATGGAGGGCTTATGTGACAAGTACAGGAATCAGTTCTAATGTATTCCAATACCCCTCCTTTACAATTGGGACAGGAATCACCTTCTTCTAAATATGTAATATCGTTAAGTTCTTGCATAATATTCTTCTATAAAGATAAAACTTCTCTCAAATTTTCATCGAGAGGATTCCAGAAACTTACCTCAAAGTCAGTGGGCATCCTTTCGATGTGCTGGAGAGGATTTGCATGACTGGTGCACATATCGAGGTAGATACAGGTACGGCCCCAGTTCGTGCAGCTGCGACCGTTCATTACGAAACATTTCATAATATCGTCACTAGGTGACGAGGCTTCAAGTTCTTCCACATCTCGGTAGATCTTATCCATCCAGGCTTTAGTGTTCTCCAGCCACTTGTACATTTGGATATTGCTTAGAAGGATTGGGAATCTCTGGAGAATGTATTCGGGTTTCTTAGTTTTCTTCATACAAAGACAGTTGATAATGACACCACTTACCTTAGAGGGTGGCACCATACAATTTAATACGTGGGTATATGTCCCGACCTGAATCCCCATCATATGTTCGTAGTAGTAGCCATCACCAATGTAATTGGCACCTTTGGTTTTATGCTCTAAGGAGCAGTAGAGACCTGTTTCACGATCTATGAGTACGGTGTCCATCTTGAAGGCCAGCTTGTGCTTCTCGGACAGTGAGACAGTACCTCCGAACTCAGTCTTGTAGACCTCATACCGTTGGAGATCATCCGGGTAGGTCTTAAGATACTGAATGAGCATGTCGAAGAAGCGAGTCGGGGTCTTTGGAGAATATATGACATCAGTTTCCTCAGGGAAGAAGGCTCGGTACTCCTGGTTGAACATCTCCAGAGCCTCCATCACAGCCTCGACACGATAACCATGGAGGATGATATGTTCTAGGGCGATGTGTACTGCTTTGCCAAAGTGGAGATGATTGTTCGGGCGTGCTGATCTCCAACCGAGCATGTACTCATAAAAGAAGAGTCTTGGACAAGATTGGTAGGCTTGGACCTTGGTAGAGTCCAGTACATCCTGAGAGGAATGGTAAGGGATAGGAAGGGTCATGGTAGGATACCTGTGGTTATAGTTTCAAATTCTTCCCGAATTCTACGAAGCTCTGCAGCTTTATGCTTCCCATCTGCTATGGTAGAATCCATTTTGTCAGGATCATTTGATGGAGTGTATTGTTCATACGCAGCATTTGTTAGATGGTATCTTATAAGCTTGGATAAATCTTCTACAACTCTTATATTTAACTCGTCTCTAGATATAGATATCACGATTTGGCCTCATTAGTGAAGGGAGATATGTAGGCGATGCCATCTATGAAGCGCAACACATCTTGGGCTATAGTAACTGCATGAAGGCCAGAGTCCATCTCAATGATTGAAGCAAGGCAGATCTCGATGGAGATTCCCTCTCGATGCATAGCTAAGACTTTCTTATATTGTTTGGTTGTCATTTAGATTCCCTCCTACGTTTAGGTCCTTTTACATAGTAGATATCTATAGCGTATTCAAAGCCTTTCCAGTTATCTACACCACCTTCTTGAAGAGCCTCTAGAAGATCTATCTTATCAAGAAGTTCTTCGTATTCTTCAGCAGATAGTAATACATCTGATTTTGGATCATTGGGATTTTCTCGTATCATAACTCTTCTCCAATTGTTGAAGTTCCTTGGTTAGGGCCCAGGTATTAGTGATGCGACGAACAGTGGCTAAGGCCATATCTAAGTTGTACTTCTCAGAAGGGGATATACAATCCCTACGAGTGAGGTTAGTAAGGGAGGCCTCAACTCCACGGATGAGGAATTTAGTCCAAGCCCTACTCTTCGCTAATGAGGGCTGCTTCTTGATTGCTTTCATTTCTATTGCTCCACATAAGGTGTAAATGAAAAGAGGGTAAGAATATAATCTTTGTTATCAGTTAAGACTACTCCAGGATTAATGGTTAAGGAAATTGATCCATCCTTATTTACCCATGCTGCACCAGCATTAGGATTTTTAGCTTCAGTTACTTTGTTAAGTATTTTAAGTCGGTAGTCAGGTGGTCGCATCTTCTACCTCCTTTAATTCCTCGAAGGAAATTCTTCTCTGCTTGTAATGGCCCTTGTTGTCTCCACCGATTTGATAGATGAGGAGGTTGAGTACACCATGGCGGATTGAGAACATGGAGCATAAGATCGAGGTCATAACTGAGGGGCCACTCACAAGGATGTAGTCCTCTTTGGAGGAGTCTTGGATTACTGGCATGAAGGTCCGGTACATTCGCCCGATGGAGAGGATACTGATCTTGCCCGCGGTAAGATAGATCAACTCCCCGAAGCGTGTGGCTTCTGAAAAGTCATGATAGGAACGATTTGGCACGTATACTTTTGTAGAAATGGTCATAAGGATTCCTATACACTCTTGGAAGAATATTCACCAATTTCTTTCATTATGTATCTACCATTGTCAGATAGTTCTTTATCATCAGTAATGGCTTGTAACTGAAAGCAGAAAGGTGCAGACCATTTAGAAGAAATTTCATGGATGGTGTTGAAGAATCTTGCCTGGTCTGCAGATACCATATCGCAGAAAATTTCTGCCAATTCTTCAGGTGTGGGATGGATCTCAATTGTTATAGTTCGATTCATAAGGGTTCCTTGGTTGCTTTGTTACATTATGTAATGTAGCAAATTATTCATCGTTATCGACGGTCCAGAAATGGAGAGGATCTGGAATGAAAATGGAAGATTCTGCAACACAGTTATTCTGTGTACTATTTGTAGTCACCATCCAGCCTCCATAGACGCGAAGACGATAGGTAGTAAGTCCTAAACGTTCCCATTTGAGATTAAAATCCGCAGATTCTTTATCTGTAGTATTCATATTATCCTCACAGCTCTGGAGAACAGGGGAACTCGTTTCTTATCAGACAGGGTTTGATACTCAACCTCTAAAAGTTTTCCTACAACACTAGATGCTGCATCATTCCATAGTACCCACATAACCCTTCTTTCATCATGGGAGAGTTTACCCGCACCTACTGAGAATCCCGTCCCCATGTCATCAATACAGTTGAAGCCCCCTATCATGCCCTTACCCCTGCCTTCGGCAGAGATAGCTTCATACACTCCAGTAATACGGTAGGTGTCTTTGGCCTTAGGTTTGAATTTCATCATAGCAGGGGACCTCCTTCTGAGGTAGGTTGCATCTACATGCCTAATGATGAAACCCTCGTAGCCCAGGCCAATGAACTTCTCATAAATATGGTAGACTTCTTCAAGGGTGTTAGCCATATAAGGCTGGACCAGCTGTAAACAAGGAGGAAGACCATTTGACTTAAACCTCTGATTTAATTGGATAAGACGTTGAATCTGAGAACCTTTTGTAACTATGTCAAATAGGTGAAATTGCATAACCCCATAGTTAGGGTGCATTGTGGAGGTAGTAGATACCACACTGTGAATTTCAGCCCAGGTCCACCCGTGGACATAGAGTTCACCATCGAACTCACCCTGGGGAAGGAGGAGTCCAGCCTCATTGATGTGAGGCACGCTGGAGATGATCTCCTCGGTAGAAGAAAGGAGGAGGCATCTATCTCCTTCGTGAATAAGACGGCACCGCTCACCATTCAGCTTGGGCTGAAGGATGTAAGGAGGGGACCATCGAAGGGAGAAGCGACCTTGATTGAGTAGGCGACGTTCTTCGAAGGGATAGGCTAACTGAATTCCTGAGCGTTGATTAGACATAGGATTTATCTCCTAACTCATTAGCTTTAGCAAGAACCTTCTCAGCATTTCCTACTACCCAATGTTGGTAATCAGTTGCTTTATCTGATTCATATAATGCTATTATTACATGAGCCATTATGCCTAGAAGTCTTTGATGAGATGCCAGAAGTACTAAGTAATCATCAAGAATTCCTTTAACTACTTCAGGCCCGGGATCTGGAAGTAGATCCTTACATTTATACATCTTATCGAAATCTTTAGTGGTGTTTAACATTAGTGATCCTCCTTCATCATATCTTTCCAGTAGTCAGGATTGCATACTGAGCATCCGTCACCGACTAATTTGGTACGCATATCACACTTACATTCTTTCAATTCACCCTCGATCTGAATGATGTTAGTCAGGCAGAATACCTCAGCTCCGTTGATAGTAGCCACGAGTTTGGTAGAGAAGGTGCCGGCGTCCCACTTTTCCTCTTTGTAGGTGGGGAAGAGTTGGAGGAAGGCACCTTCAGTCATGTGGACTTGCGGAGTTCCATTGAACAAGTAAATGCCCAGGATTCCGTGAGATGCTGGGGCATCACGAAGGATGTTGGTAATCTCTGAGAGAAATTCGAGATTGGTTATCATAGTGGGCTCCAATAGGACTAAGTCCTAAGGTATGTCATTTAGAGTTCTAGTTAATTATCTTCGGGATATTCAGTAATGTCTTGAACTAATTCTTCAGAGTCAATCATAACTTCATGATCAATTAGACAAATACAGTACCAGTAATAAGAAGTAAATCTGTAACCATTTAACTGGACTAGTTTTAAGTATTCATTACACTTTGGACATTTAGGGCGGAGAGTATTGTCTAAAGTTTTCATAGTGGACTCCAGTGGCCCTAAGGAGCCAAGGTGTGTTATTTAGATTTCGGGTTCTTCATTAGTGGGGGCTTTCCAGTCGTAACACTGTTCGAGATTGTAGCGAGTAAGTATGATTGATACAAACCATTCTATCTCTTGTCTGGTAGATGAACAATTAAGATTATCCCAAATAAAGTCACAAATCTCTTTCTTTAATTCATATTCATCACACTCCTTACGTGTGGAGAACCAAGTTCCATCAGGGGCGAAGTATAATGATTTAAGTTCAGGCATAAAGGTCTCCTAAGATGGTTGATATTAATTTGTGGCAAACTGGTGGAGAAAAATCCCCATCCCTGCGGGATGCAAGGATGAGGATCAATTACTCCAAGGTTAATGTTAAAGGTGATTAGTCTACGGCTACGCCGAGTTCCCTCAAGTATTCCTTCTGCTTCTCGGGAGTCCAAGTAGCGAAGGCAGCCTTGACTGCCTGCACCGGGTCTACCTGAGTCTTTTCGACGGCCACACCGAGGACGTAAGTGGAGATGAATTCCTGGATTTTTTCGGCAGAGAGGCCGGCCTTCAGTTTGGCCCGAATGATCCCTTGGATTACGACACGAGCGTTGGCCTTGAACTGAGAGAAGACTACGTCAGAGCCAAACTTCTCGGAGGCAGCTTCGATGGAATCTCCCAGGTCATAGTCCACCTGACACTCCTGCCACACTGCCTTACCCTCGCCGTCCAGGACAGCATTGCCGTTCTCATCTTTTACCTGATATCTTGCTGAGATTGCTTCCATAGCCATGATGTTACCTCCAGTTGATGTTATTTGTACTACGCTTATCACCAGAATGGTGAATGTTAATGGGCACGATGTGCTCCGAATGAATGGCCATTATACCATGCTGGTGGGCCATGTCAACAACTAATGAAATTATTTATTTACGACTTACGTCGTGATAGGATTTACTGTTCTCAGACGTATGTCTTGAGGACCTTCGTCCACCTCTCGGATTACCCACGCTGAGGTGAGAATCCAGGGATCACGGTCATCATTATCATTATCGTCTTCTTCGTACAATACTGGTCTATCTTCTGAGCTGGCTATCTCAGTAGCCTCCTCAAGAGAGTTAGCCTCTACTGTGGTGTGAGCAGTAAGAGGGACCTTGGCTACAAAGTGATAAATAGGCATAGTAGATCTCCGTGGGTAAGAGTTGCGTATAGGAATAGTAAGGTCATATGTAGTCCTATTGATTAAAGGGGCAGCCTTCTGCTGAGGGATCGTCTCCACAAGAGACTCCATCAGTTATCTCCCCATAAAGTAAAGGTAATCCCATTTCTATACAACGTACTATACGGGATGTTATTAGTTTAAAGTTCTTAGCTTCTTCCTCAGTGTAATCTCCCTTCTCATTCTTTAATGCTATAGGAGATTTAGGACCAATTAGGCATACTAAATAGTCTTCTGAGTCTTCTGAATTTACTATGGTAAGTCCTATCTCAGGTTCGTAACTAACTACTCTTCCTATAACACTTATATTATCTTCTATTAGTTCTATTAAAGTATCTTCGTACATATCTTCTCCATGGGTATAGGTTTGATGAGGTGAGTGAGTCGGGACCATGTCTGAGAGTGCCACATTATCTCCACTATGCTAGGATAGCGATATGCTAGGCTGTAGTGAGTAGCATTCCTAGGTATAGGAGTGGAATCTCTCACTTGGGCAGAGTGGAAAGAAACTCTATTGTTTTGGATAGTATAATATTTACTCATCGCAGGACTCTTCTTCTGAAGAGGTTAGTTTATACTTCTCCATGTTGTGAGCTGCATCGTGAAGAGCCCTAGATAAGAGTTCTAAGGCCTCTTGGGTAAGAGTCATTTCAGTTACGAAGGGTTTAGATTCAGGCCCATTCCAGAAGGTTGAGATTCTTATTGAGGTATTAAAGTTGGACCACCTTACTGCCTCAATAGTACGGTTGGGATTCCTAAGATCCTTAGCTATAAAGGAATGCGTAATGATGGTATTATCTAACATGATTATAGTCCTTTTGGTAGTCCTACCGGCTCAGAAGGTTGACACTTACAGGTGATTGAAGAGAGAAGTTCCTCGATAAAGGCAGCCCTCTCGTCCTTATTCAGTGATTGGAGAACCTCCTTCATTTGGTCAGCCTTGGGCATAGAACTACGGGTGTAAGTCGGCTGAGTGGTAGATACGTGGTGACCAATCTTCCTGACCAAACCTGAGAGCTCTGCCTGCCTGATGATGATGTGAGTTTGGAGGTCAGACCATTTCTTTCTCTCAGCTTTGGCTTCGACTAGTTCGGCCTCAAGCTGCCTTTCCCAGCAGAGGGAGTCAGTCAAAGATGCTCTCACTGATGCTAAGGCAGAGCGGAGGGTAGATAACTTAGTCATCTTGTTTATTGATTGCTTTGTTACATTATGTAATGTAGCAATGTCTTCCTTAGGTGAGGTGTCAGGACATGGTGGGAGATCTACTGGGCATGCTTCAGACAATGGTGCATACTCTTTAGTGTTAGTACGTGATTCGTAATCTTCTCTTTCTTCAGACATTGTTTCTCCAATGCCCTCACTGAGGGCGAGTGTTCTTAGGTGTTGTAACTATGCTAATTGCCCTCTAGTTTCAAGCAGAATATCTTTGATACATTCAAGCTGTTCTGCAAGACTTCGACATTCATTCTGGACGTACTCTAAAGATCTTGGGTAACCAGTGTTCCAATAACTTCTTAAACACTCTGCTATCTCGATGGAGAAGTACTTTTTTACAAGATTAAAATCCTTACCATCTTCATAATGAGCACAATCAAAGCCGAAGTACCACTCCTCGTTTATGTGAAGAGTGGGATATTTGCCAGTAGGTTTATTTGAAGAGTATGTGAGACCTCCGTGAACATTGACTATTAGAGAAAGTATAGTTTCCTCACCGTTCCAACAGAAGACATCTATAATACCACGTTTACCTAGGGTGGAATGAGATACTTCTTGAAGAAGTTCTTTGGATTTCAAGTCTTGACTATAGTCTATACCGAAAAGAGGGTGGTCTGGGCCTACTGCTACATATCCACAGCGATGACCAATATCTGTAAAAATAACTACACACTTGTAACCTTGGTGATGAAAGATAGATTCTATTCTATACATTATAGTTCTCCTTAGTTAGCTAGTTATTTCATCAAAACAGATTTCACACAATCCAGAGATTGAATACTCCTTCGGCCTGCGGCCGAGTAGCACCTAGGTCCGGCGAGCTTCTTACAGTTTATACACACGCCAATTTCCTTGGCCCTAGATAGAGGTATGCCAAATAACTGGGTGGCAAGATTCTCTTGGAGGGCAGTCAGTGAAGCACTGACGTGCTGAGGTTTAGACATAATTAACTCCTTATTAAGACCAAGTACGGTGGGCTTCTGCTACGTGTTCTATACCATCATATTCTTCTAGTTGCCAATCTACATCATCAGGAATTTCTACTATATATAATTTAGCACAAGAACCACTAGCTAGAGCTCCTAATTTCTCTACTACCTCTACTAGTTTAGGAGAATCTCTCTGTTCTTCAAAGGCATGTCCAAAATCATCCCATTCTATACATAATGCTTCATAGGCAGCTTTAGAGAGAGAATAGCCTCCATAGCAACCATTTATGACTATCTTTTTCATAGCAATCTCCTAAGTTATTCAATGGGAGGGATTTCTCCCAGGGCTTCGAACATTCCCTGAGTACGCTTCTGACCATCTTCAATCTGGCCTCCCAACTCCCTTAGGAGACGTTCATTGAGGAGGGCCTGAGCCTGCAATAATTCAGGAGAGTCATTCCCAACGGCTGAATCCTTCTTACCTCTTGAGTGAAGTTTGACTTTAGCTACTGGATCAAGGAATGTCTGAAGGGAATTAGGATTAATCTTACCTTCTTTGGCCAAAGCCTTGAGGACATTAGTGCGCTGCACCCCTTGAGTCATTAGGCCAGTTGTGGCCAGGAGTTCAGATGCAGCCTCTTGGGAATCCACGAAGTCTACCATATGACTAGTTACTAGCATCTCGGCGAATGATTCCAGACTTAACCTGGCCAGTTCGCTTATTGATCTAGGTGATTCCCCCGCACCACGCCAGAATGCGACTAATGTCGCAAGGTGCCTCATGTCGGCACGAGTGGAGATGGCAAGGGTTGCCTTGCGTGTGTGGACTTGGTCGAGTTTACTCATTAATTCCTCCGTATTTTTCCACGCATTTTCCAAAGCTTCTTGGCATTATAAGACTTTGGTTTAGGATACTCTTTCTTAGCAGAGTACCTGAGTTCATAGGATTTGAAATCTACTGGACAACGTAGTAGTATTACATCTGTTTCTGGATACATTATACCTCCATTAGTGATTAGACCTTTGGTCTGCCCTGTGGGACGGTGGACTTCTTGAATTCGTTAAATTTCTTTAGGGTGATGGTAACAGATTTATGTCCCAGTTTGAATCCAGGCACAATTGCTCTCCATCAATAAAGGTGTAGAGTTCCCCGTCTGGGCATTGCTTCTTGATTTGTTGAGACTTTATTTTCATACATTCTCCAAGTGTGGAACGGTGGAGATAGGACGGAGTCCTATGTTCCATAATGTAATGTAGCAACCATTCCACTTCGTGGAAGTAGAGCACAAAGGTGATTGCTTAAGTAATTCTCCATTAGGCTAATATTAGTGGAAAGGATATTGGCAAGGTGATCACTATCCGTGATCCTACAATCCCTTAGGCGAGTGAACATTAAGAGCTTGAACCAGTGGCTCGAATAACTGATGAAGAGTATGGGTTCCGAAGTAAATGAGAAGGGCTACCACTCCTGCTGAGAGGAGGCTGAGGAAGACTCCTACGAGGAGGGCCTCAGTGGAGATTACATCCAGAGGAGTATAATGCCCCTGATGGGAAGGAGTGCGGTGGATTTTGCCAGAGGGGGTGGGATGAGTAGATTTCATAATGTTCTCCAATTGGTTAATGTTAACTATTCCAGTACACTAATCATTCTTAGTGCCATATCTAAATCCTGGGCTAGTATCCATCTTGGTCCAGGTCCTCCTATGGTTAGATGAATCCAAAATCTTTCCCATTCATCTACAGTAAGTTGAGCAACAAGTCTACCATCTCTGTAGACCTCTCTGACTACATCTCCGTGAGATTCTTTTCTTCTAGCCATACCCGTCCTCCAAGTTGGTTAAGTAAGTGAAGTATTCTTCCAATTGTCCGCATATTATAACATGTAATGAATGGAATGTCAATATCTAGCCAATTATTATTTAATGGTCTAATTGGTGGCGTAGTCACCATTGTCATGGGTGTCATTGGATGAACGCTGTTAATGTGGTTAATTGGGTTAATGAGTCCCGTCTGTGCGAGCAATGCCAATTCCAATGGTACATTTCTCTTCTCTCATTTATATATAAGTAGTTAAGTATATATTGATTGCTAGTTATATATGTAATAGAATCTCTATATATACATATCATTAATTACTTATATATTCTATTTTAGTTAGATATGTATATATAACTGAAGTGAAATGTACCATGACAATTGGGTTAGCGTACGGACCGGCTCCATTACCTGCATTACCTGCATTAACTCCATTAACCCCATTACACCCATGACACCTTGGAACTACATTCCATACTAGTTACCATTCCATATACTCCCAATAAAGGAATTGGAGACGTTTGGAGAGTTCGTAATAATGGCCTGCCTCAATAGATGCCTGCCTTTCCATAATCCTGTATACGATCCAATGTTTCATAATGATTCTCCTTATTGAATTTGCTATGTTCCATAATGTAATGTAGGAATGGGCCACCACTGGTGGCATGGCCCGAGTCCAATCTATTCACACTTTATTGAAAATTCCCTGACAAATTTCTTGGCGTCGTCCATATATACAAAGGCTTTATATGTATCATTGGGTAATACTACCCAAATTACACCGTTAGGAGCTTTAACAATTTTGAGAGTTTTACCACTTTTGTATTTCAATTTCATCATATCACCTTTAGTTGTGAGACACCTATCGGAGCATGCCCCATTATTAGCTTGACCGAAGTTAATTCTCTTCGGCCTCTTCTTTAGCCACGGCGACCTTGATCAACATATCATACATTTCTTCCGTGATGAGGCCATCCATGAAGAGTTTATCCAGGCGTTCGGTCTCCGACATTGCCAGGGCGTCGGATTTGTATGCAGCCACTTTCTCCGCTTCGGTCATAACCTTGACGACCCTTTTCTGGAACATGGCTTGTCCAATGGTCAATTCCCGGGGATAATCCCCCTTCATGAATGCATCCCAGTTGTTCCTAATCTGCGATTGAATCTCCACGGTGTATGCCTTGAGTGCATACTTTAACATGGTTGCATCATCGCACTTTTCCACATTAATCATGACTTCGTGTGTATTCTTCATGAGTTTCTCTTCGTTGTTCATTGCAATACTGAATTTCATTTCCATGATATGCTCCATTCGGTTGAATTATTGGTGAATGGTGGCCATGTGGCCACCACTCGATATTCCCGGTTATCGACTATTCAATTCGTTTAAACTCTTTCCAATAACTTCCCGATGTATGGAATCGAATACTCTCCTCGATATCCATCCTCATCAATATGGCCATATCGGATGGTACGGCCACATAACGTTTAACCTCGTTCTCATTCAATGTTTTGATCTTCCCGTTGCGGGGTGTGGTCATGATCCATTTCATAATATTCTCCCATCGTATCCTTTGGCCACATGGCCCTTTCACATGAATCCATTATACACCATTGCCCATACGTTGTCAATTCCATGTAACAGCTCTCCACATGTGAAGGGGTATGATGGGGGAAAGTTAGTGGGCGACGCATTAGAACCCCCTGCCTACATTGTGTGTAAGATTTGACTTATGTACCAATTGGTACCAATAATTCTTCTAAACTTAATCTTCTATGTTACCAAATGGAATGTAGCAATCATCCTTCCACTGAGTGGAATCCCTATATTACATTATGGAACATAGAAAGTACTCTGGTCATGGGCCCGAACACTGAGGTGTTCATTAGGTGCGGAACGAGCGACAGCGAGCAGACACGCAGTCCTTTCAAGATCCCTTTCATAAGCATTATTATGTGGAGGATTCCATGGGCAGGAATTGGTGGGCTAGTACTCTCTAATGAACCATTTACTTCATTGACAGACCTCAATTTGTCTGGTACATTGTGTGGTAATGGGGATAGATCCAACTTAACTAATAGGGCCACTAATGTCAGATCTTCAAATAGCAGAATATACCACTCCCTCAGGGGAGATTAAGACATACACTTATCCTAAGTCCAGATGGTTGGATTCCACTAGGGTGGATGGTCGCCATAGGAATGGTGGTCGGAATGGTGGGAAGAAGGTGGAGGGAGAGAAGAAGTCTGGATGGCAAATCTCAGAGATGTGGGACAATCACCATGAGATTGCTAGACGTTTGGTCTTGGGGCAGTCTAATCTAGATATCGCTGAGGCGATGGGTTGCACGGCTCAGACTGTCTCTAATGTGAAGAACTCTCCCGTGGTAAAGGACAAGTTGTCCATCATGAGGGCAGCCCGAGATGCTGGGACGGTGGACTTGGCCCGGGAGATTGCAGACCTTGCACCTTTGGCCATACAGCGCATAAAGGAAGTCTTGGAGAGTGGTGCTGTTATGGGAAAGGAGGCCTCTGCCTCAGTAATCCTCAAAGAGGCTAATGGTCTCCTGGATAGGGAAATGGGTAAGGCCATCCAGCGGGTTGATACCCGTGGGGTTCATGCCCACCTTTCTATGGAAGACCTGGATCGAATTAAGCAAAGAGCTCAGGAGTTAGCAGGATTTACTGAGTAACTTATCTACCCACCGCGCCGCATGGCCAAGGGCCACGTTAGGTGCCCACAGTTGATTGGAGGATCTACTATGAATACCTTTCTAGCGACCCTGATGACGTTGACTCTTATGATTTCATCCCTCTCTGGGTGCACCTACAGGAGTACTAAAGTAGTCTTTGATATGAGGTCAGATGGTTCATCGAGCCAGAGTTTGGCCATCAAAGCGGATGGGTCCACACTTACTGACTCTACGGATCAGGCTGCAGATGGAACCGTTCCTCTGGATTTAGGAGCGCTTAGTGGAGCATCTGGGACTTCATCCCTACTAAAGAAGATCCCCTCAATCTTAAACTTTGGTGACCAGACAGTTCCTACCGTGCCCGCGGCCCCAGTGACTCCTGAGGTTCCCACTACTCCTCCTATCACAGATATTCCAGATCCAATAGTTCCAGGCGGTCAGGGTGAATTTGAGGAGGTGGAGTGATGAGTACTTGTCCCACATGTGGGCAGGTTCTCCCAGAGGAACCCACTCCTACTACTGGTATCACTAAAGCCTATCCAGGGAAGGTAACCTTTGATAAGACCTCCGATCAGGGGACTGGTGCCTACTATGGCACAGCCTGCATCCTCATTGACCCAGGAATGGTTAAGGTCTCATTGAATGGAGAAGAGGCTCTTAAAGGCAACATGTATAACGGTAGAGATGTATGGAGATTCCTGAAGGTAGGTGATGCATACCCCAAGCCATGGAACTTCCTCTTCACCCATGCTGACGGGACGATCTATACCTTCACTGTTACCACGTCCACCGTGCCACAGGCCCCTGACTCTCCCTCAGGTCCTACTGGTGATAGGATTGAGAGTGTAAAGCCCAGTTCTTATGGTAATGGGGAGAGGGGGAATGCTAGGTTCCCCCATCCTGGGGCCTACTACGGGAAGAATATTCAGATCTTTATAGACGGAGTCTATAAAATGACTGTGGCTGATGGCAGCAAGAGGCAAGAAGGGAAGAATGGCCTCATTTGGAAACCCATCTCCGACTCCAACGGGAAGTTGGTGGTGGTGGGGGAGTATAAGGTTAAGTATTCCTTCTGTACCATCAAGTGGTAGTGGTAAAATGGTAATAGTGTGTGAAATCTGTGGGCATAAGTATACTGGGGGATATTGCCCAGTTTGTGGATGGCCTTCTGATAATGACGATTGTGAGGATTAACACCTAGTATGACTATTTCACACGAGACCACTACCTACCAAGGAGCAACACTCTCCCTTCCAGGGTTCCTAATCCCTCTCCTACCCCCCAGACTTCCTCTATGTAGGTGGCCTACATACTGTGGGGCAGGAGAGGGTCTTGGTGATATCTTAGTCCCAGACTTCATCAAAGGGGCCTGCGTAGGTCCGGCCTGTTTAATCCACGACTTGGATTGGGCCCTCTGCTCACCCACCTTTAGGGAGTTCTCCCTAGCCAACTTCAGATTCTTCCGGAATCTACTGGCCTTATGTACCATTCAACTCCCTTGGTACCTCCTTCCACTGGCATACCTCCGGTGCTTGTGGTATACAGGAGTTGTCATGAGTGTTGGATGGCCCATCTTTCTCTCCTCAGCAGAGGGCCCGATCTCTCCCTACCGTAGTGCTACAGTTCGTGACAGGTTGAATAAGCTAGCCTGGGCAGATATGGGACTCCCTACCTCCTCACTTGTAAGTAAGCGTTATCCTTACACAGAGGAACTAGATTCTTTTGAGGAAGTTAGTGAGGTGGGTGATGCGGAAGTTGAGTGATGAAGATATTCAGGCCATTATGGTGGCCATTCATAGTGTTGATCATCCAAGGAATTGTCGCTTCTCTCAGACCACCCCAGAGGATATGGAGGAAGCTATTGAGTTCTTCAGAACATTCAACACAGCATGGAATGAAAGCAAGTCTACTATTCGTAAGACGCTTATAGTAATCTTGGTAACCTTCATCAGTGGAATGATGGGGGCAGGAATTATAGTAGAGATAGGAAAGGTGTTGAAAGGGGATAGATGAGTGACAGATCTTCTCAAGCGACAGCAAGAATTCACTAGACTCTTGCCACTATTATTCAACTACATCCACTCATGTGGATATGAGTTCACTCTAGGGGATGCCTACAGAGATCCACGTTGCCCTTATGGCCATCCCCGATCCCTTCATGGGAAGAAGTTGGCCATTGACTTAAATGTGTTCAAAGATTCTGAGTACCTAATCTACTCTAATGACCATAAGCCATTTGGGGAATTTTGGGAGTCTATTGGTGGAAGCTGGGGAGGGCGATTTAATGACGGTAATCACTACTCCCTCGAGTTCAATGATATGAGATAAACCTATCTTCTATGTTACAAATTGTAACATAGCAATAAATTTATATGTGAGGTAATAGTATGGCCGAAACTACATGGGTTGATGGAGTTAATGGTGCAGTCGCATCTTCTGAGGTCTTAATGACTGCTAATACAGTCATTAACATTTATTCCGTAAGTCAGAATGACGTATTGAGGTTACAAAAGAAGGGGCCAGATGCAGCGCTGTATCCTCATGTAATAGATGGATCTCCTAGAATAGGGAATACTAATTCATCCTTCATCCTTCTAACTCCTGGTACGTACAAGATTGTGGGTACCACGACTAGTCCTATTTACATTACTTATGAAGCACTCTAAGAGGGACTCAGGATGTTAGCCATATCTAAAGCAATCTCCAAAGCTACTGGTAAATCAGTCGCACGAGGCAACAGGGTGGGTATGTTAACTCCCCAACCTGATCTTACCAATCTACTTGCTTGGTATAAAGGAACTATTGCAGACTCTTTGCTGGTAGCATTTAAACCTGAAACTAATCACACCACCCAACAAGTAAAGTCCTCCGGCTTCCTCGCCGCGGGCAGCGCCACAGTAACCGGCCTATTGACCACCGACACCATCACCGCCAGTGGCCCATCTACCCCGACATGCAGTGTGAATGGTACGCTGACATTTCCCGAGCCTGATTGCTGGGATATTGATGTGTTCCGGGAGGGGGTTCTGTGGGCGAGTTGGAAGGGAATAAATGTCGGGAAAGATGCCGAGCTTGATGCTTCGGGTAATGGGCATCACCTGATTGGTATCGTGGGTACGACGATTACTGAGCGGGTGGATGGCAGCGGGACGAATTACGCGAATGAGGCTGGGTTCAGCGTATCAGATGGATTGAATAGTTTTCCAGACCAGTCGGGAGATGTGGCTATTCCAGTAGGTTACAGATTTTATGTGGGGTATGAGTTGGATACAGGCGAAGCGACATTACTGAACTCAACAAAAGTATTAGACTCATCAACAGTTTTAACCATAGGTGTATAAATGAATATAGAAACGATGCTTACTACTGGGACAAACTGGGGCGATGAGTCTGCCAGAGTGAACAAGAACAATACGGCCATCGTCGAGAAAATCCTTAGCTCAGGGATACAGCCAATTGGGTATCATGAGTTCGCCTCAAATCCTGTGCTGACCGGGGCGAGCGTAACCGACAGGACTGCCGTAGGGGTTGCCGACCCATTCATATGTTTTGAGGGCGGCATGTACCATATGTTTTTCGAGGTTATCACCGCAACGACTCAAGATATAGGACATGCCACATCACCAGACGGCTTAGTGTGGACGTATGACCAGATAGTCTTGACCAGTGTTGGTCAACATTTTGCATATCCGCTTGTTTTTAAGATCGGGGCAGATTGGTACATGCTGCCAGATATGACGACCAAACTCGTACTTTACAAGGCGACCACGTTCCCGACTGTGTGGGAAGTTGAGCGTACCTTCTCAGCATCAGGGGAGTACGTTGATGCCACCCCATTTTTCTATAATGATGTCTGGTATGTTCACATCAGACAGGGAACGGTTGTAAATCTCTATTTCTGCGATGATATCCTCACCGATGCGCTTTCACTTCACCCATCTAGCCCAATCATGGATGCCGTTGGTGGAGTGACTATAGGGGCGAGAGGGGGTGGAAAGCCTATTGTAGATAAAGATAAAATTTTAATGCCGGTGCAGGGATATTGGACGAGTTATGGCGAATTTACAAAGTGGTACCTGCTGACGAATCTAACAAAAACAACCTGCACAGTTGTCCCTGGACCTATCTTTCAGCAGCGGGGCGATGATTGGTGTGATAGAGGGCAACATCATTTCGATGGCGTGCTGGGGTCTGATTACTCAATAGCCGTCAGTGATGGGATAGACTCAACCGGGACAAATGTATGGTCAATCGCTGTTAGGAGGATAGGCGGGATAGATGATCTGTTCTGCCAAGCCAGGTCCACATCAACGATTGAGTTGGCGGCTACTACATGGACGACACTGCCGCTGAACACTCTTATTTTTGACAATGGCGGAATTTGGAATAACGCTGGTGACAAACTGATCATCCAGAAATCTGGATGGTATGATGTACATTACAACGTGTGTTTTTATAATATCACATCGGCACGATATATCAGGGCGAGGCTTTGGGTTAATGGGACCACGCAACTGCTCCCTCTGTCAAAACTAGCCGCTGCAGGTGGTGCTGGATCTCATCACGATATTTCCATAAGCAAGGCCCTATATCTCACAGCTGGTCAGGAGATAGAGTTGCAGGTGTATACATCAATTGCATCGACATATACATTTCCCGATGATCTTGGGCTTTACGTGCAAATAAAGAAAATTAGGTGCTGATATGAGGATAAAAGCTCCCGAATACCCAGGTCCCCTCGGCATAGACGCAGCCATCCAGAGTGGAACAGTATACCCTGCCATCACCATTAAGGCCCCTCTCGGAGCAGAGTTTCAGGCCATCCCCGAGTTCACCAACAACGCCAGTGTCAATCTGGCTGCGCTGGTGCCGACAGCGAAGGTTCGGATCGGGGATAGGGGCATGGCGGTATACTCGGCTGACCTCGATGCTGCTGGGATTATCAGGGCTGATCGGGTGGTGGGAGCTTAGTAAGAAAGTATTCCTACGTTACATTATGTAACATAGCATAAAGGACTTAGATGAACTTAGACGTGATGAATCAGGAAGAGTTAGATGGCATACTTGCCTCCTGCATCCTTGATATTAAAAATACTTGTGGGATTATCTTCCCGGATATATTCTATGCATCCTTCTCCACCCTACATCAGCAAATCTTTGACCTCATTAACTCCGGGGCGAAGAAGATAGCTATTGCAGCCCCTCGTGGTATTGGAAAGACAAGTATTGCTCGAGCAATTGTAATGCGAAGTATACTGTTCCGCCTTCAACGGTTCATAGTATATCTTAGCAACAGTGCGACTTCTGCTGAGATGCAGACTGAGAACTTGAAGAGAGACCTGATATCCAATCAGCAAGTGAGGAAACTCTTTGGGAATATTAAGAATGCTATCTCAGGAGGAGATTCCATCGACGAATCATTCTCCAAGAGTTGTTGGACAGCTTTCGGCGAAACTTTCATCCTCCCTCGTGGTGCGGGTCAACAGGTTCGTGGACTTAACTGGAACAATCACCGTCCGGAATTAGTAATCATCGATGACTTAGAGGATAAGAACGAAATCAAGAGTGAAGAGAATAGGAAGAAATTGAAGGAGTGGTTCTGGTCTGACTTGATGAAGACTGAGGACAGGTACTCAGCGGGATGCATCTTCATTTACATTGACACTATTAAGCATGAGGACTCTCTCCTAGTGGATCTCATAGAATCTCCGGAATGGGCTAGTGTCCAGCTTTCCATCTGCGATGATAACTACAAGTCCTACGATACTAACTACATGACAGATGCTGAGATCATGTTGGAGGTGGAGGAGCATCGGAGACTGGGAACTCTTGACGCATTTTATATGGAGAGGATGAATGTTCCTATAGCCAAAGAGGATGCAGTCTTTAAGCAGGAGTACTTCAAGTACTTTGAAGATAATGGGGATCATTTGCAACCAATTGACAGGTTCGGACGTCCAGTTGGGGATCCTATTCGTACCTACAACATGCTTCATATTACCATAGTAGATCCAGCTAAGACTGTCAAGTTGCAGAGTGCTGACTCAGCTATAGTCACCCTTGCTGTGGATCGAACTAGTAAGAAGATCTTTATAAGGGATGCAGTTAGTGGGAAGTTCTACCCTGATGAATTATATGAGCAGATGTTCCTTCAAGTACGTCAGTACTCCTCATTTATTCTTGGCTACGAGGTAACTGGTATCAATCAGTTCATTATTCAACCTGTGGAGAATGAGTGTAGAGTGAGAGGGATTCATCCTCTCCTCATGGAACTCCCAGCTAAAGGAAAGAAGGAAGATAGGGTAGCCTCGTTGGCTCCCAACTATCGCTTAGGATATATGTATCACAACAAGGCTAATTGTGGAAAACTTGAAGGTCAATTGTTGGGGTTCCCTCGTAGTAAACTCTGGGACGTAATGGATGCTACTGCCTACATCACCTTTATTATGGAGAAGCATGCTGTCTACTTCGATCCCATTGACGGTAATGGAGAAGGGGAGATGCCCGAGGATGAATTTGACTCGTTAAGTGATGACCCGATGATGGGGCCTGCAGAGATGGGATTCCTCCTGTAGGGGAATTGCTACGTTACATAATGGAATATAGGGAATAATATGCCAGCAATAATTCATGGAGATTCCAGGGCCTCAGACGGATCAATCTACGGGCAGTCCTTCCAGTATGAGTATCCTGACGGGTTGGACCTGAAGCCTGGATCTAAGCTCCATACTAAGATTCGGGATGCAGTCCTTGAGCGTGCCAGATCTAGTGCCAATGTAATGTCTGTACGTCACAATACTTGGAACAATATTGACTTCACACTTACTGCCTACATAGCACCAGACGATAAGGAGCGAAAGGTAAAGGATGAAGATTCTAGGAAGCCAGTTAGTATTGTATTTCCTTATTCTTACACAGTCCTGGAAACTCTCCTGTCTTACTATGTGGCTGCGTTTCTCCAGGATCCAATCTTCAGATATGAAGGAAATGGGCCGAATGATGTGATTGGAGCCATATTGTTGGAGAAGTTGATTGCTGTTCAGTGTACGAAGAATAAGGTAGGATTGAATCTTCACACTCAGGCCAGAGATGCCTTCTCATACGGCTTCGGTGTGACTACTCCTACGTGGGTTAAAGAGACTGGAACCGCTACTAGGACTGTGGAGAAACCTGGCTTCATGGGATTTGGTTCCAAGCCTGAGACCATTACAGAGGACGTAACCTTCTTTGAGGGAAATGCTCTGGAGAATATTGACCCCTACTTATACTTGCCAGATCCCAATGTCCCGATACATGAGCCTCAGAGAGGGGAATTTAATGGGTGGGTTGCCCCATCTAATTACATGGACCTGTTGACTGCTGAGAAGAATGATCCCACTATGTTCAATGTTAAGTACTTGAAGAAGCTCACGGGGAAGAGGAGTTGCATCTTTGTCGGGGATAATTCTGGTCGTGGGGCCAAGTCTGGATTAAACTCTAGGACTAATGCAGCAGATGGAGTTACCAATAACTTAGATCGAATTAAGATGTTCATCAAGATTATTCCTAAAGATTGGGAACTTGGTGAGGGTGAATACCCCGAGATATGGTACTTTGAACTGGGATCTGATGAGATAGTCATCTGTGCTAAGCCGGCCAACAACAGTCATAATAAGTTCCCAGTGAGTGTGATAGCTCCGGATTATGATGGCTACTCCATGAGTCCTGTCTCGAGGATTGAAATCTTGCATGGTATGCAAGGAGTCCTTGATTTCATGTTTAACTCTCATGTGGCCAATGTGAGGAAGGCCATACATGATATGATTATCTATGATCCCTACCAAGTCAATTCTAATGACCTTAAGAATCCCTCCGAGGGTAAGCTTATTAGACTTCGAAGGCCTGCTTGGGGACGTGGAGTTAAGGACGTCGCAGCTCAACTCAACGTCTCAGACGTCACCCGAGGTAATGTGGCCGACTCTACCTGGATCGTTCAGTGGATGGATCGCATATCTGGAGCCGACGCCAGTATGCAGGGTTCCCTGCGACAAGGCGGACCTGAGAGGCTTACAAGTACAGAATTTCAAGGTACAATGGGCGGAGGTATCAACAGACTCGAACGGATTGCTAAAGTTGTTGGTATGCAGGGGATGCAAGATATCGGATCCTTCTTCGGACATCACAATAAGCAGATGATGACTATTCCTGCCTATGTTAAGTTGGCTGGAGATTGGCAAGAAGTGCTGATGAAGGAATACGGGCAGGATATCAATCGAGGTCGAATCAATGTGTCTCCTGACACCTTAAACATCAATTATGATGTGGTGGTTAGGGATGGATCGGTCCCAGGGGGAAACTATTCCTCAAGTTGGTTACAGTTGTTTCAGACCTTAGCAGGTAGCCCGGAACTTGCCCAGAACTTTGACATAGTACGAATCTTCACCCATATTGCCCGGAACCTTGGGGCCAAGAATGTGAATGACTTCGTGAGGAGGGGTGGAGATATTCAGCCCAAGACTATGCCCAACGAGGCTGTAGCCCAACAAGTGCAGCAGGGAAACCTTGTCCCCGTGGGAGGGATGGTATGAGTGATTTACTTGAAGAGATCCTTGCCCCGAAAAGGGACTATACTCCCAAGACCCTCCCTAATCAGATCGAGAGTTTCATGGAAGGTCAGTTGTATAGGGACTTCCTGGAGGAGATCAAAGTTCGGATCGAAGATATGAGAGATTTCTATGAGGTATGTCCTAAGGATAAGTACCTAGAAACTAAGGGAGCCTTGAGTGCTCTACGTTTGATTGGAGGAATTTTCACCGATCTATTGAATAATTCAAAAGGGGCTCTTAAGAAGCCGGAGGACAAGTAAATGGTTGATGAGATTGAAGATATCCAAGCTGATGATGCGATGGCCCCTGTCAGTTTGGAAGATGAGATCGGAAACTTTTTGGATGATACTCCTACTCCTGAGATTGTAGAAGAGAGGGAAGGAGATGAGGCGCCCACACCTAAGGTATCACCCGAGACAGGAGATGTGCCCGAGGGCACTGAGTCTGTTGGGGAGAAAGTTGAAGGGGTGGAAGAGGGGGTTATTCCTCCTGTTGTGGATGAGGTTACTGCTCTTCGGGAGCAAGTTTCTTCCCTAACCCAGTTGGTAGATACTCTGTCTGCACCGAAGGTTGCCACTGAGGTGGCTGCGGAGCCTGAGTTAGACCTCAAGGAGTTAATGGAAGCGGCTGATTTCGATGAGATCATGGAACATAAGGATAAGTTCATGTCCTTCCTTGGCAGCGTGATTAAGGCAGCTAGTACTGCTACTGCCAAGCATATCCAAGGGATTGTGCCCCAGGTGGTGACCCAGCAGACAAGTATGGCTAAGGTGAGGGATGAGTTCTATAACACTTATCCGGAACTTGGTGCAGTAAAACAGTATGTAGCAAATGTAGCGAATACCGTAGCTGCTGAGCATCCTGACTGGCAGGTTGGCCAGGTGCTTGCTGAGGCAGCAAAGGTCTCTAAGGCAGCATTGAATATTCAGGCGATCCCTCCTGTCAGACCTAAGGTAACTCCTCCAGTGTTACCGGGCGGTACACAGACTTCGAGGAGATCGCCCCCAAGTAAGAGCTCACTTCAGAGTGAGATTGACGAGTTGTTGGACGATTAATTTAAAGGAGAATTACTATGGCAGGTGAAGGTAAGTTTATAGATGGTTTGATGCAAGGGAATGTAAATGTTAAGGGAACTGTGAGTGGAGACGGGACTGATGCTTCCACTATTGTAGCTCTTACTGCTTTGGCTACTCTCACGGCTGCCCAGAGCGGGAAGATCTTCACGCTGGGTACTGCGGGTGGATTTACTGTAACTCTTCCTGCACCGGCTGCAGGATTGAATTATCAGTTCTTTGTTAAGGTAGCCCCCAC